>UMCS01008087.1_pt1 | contig 44752 bp, 37 predicted proteins | sample 1964281 | NCBI WGS metagenome assembly UMCS01 (sample SAMEA4835973, study PRJEB28245) | human gut metagenome | biome: gut microbiome; material: fecal sample | place: Denmark | collected 2008
GCGGCCTGCTGCACAGATACCCCTGTATACAAGCCAGTCCCATGCTGCAGAGCGCATCCGCCTGATCCTCGGTCTCCACACCCTCAGCTATACAGAACATTCCCAGTTCATTGCACATGTTTATGAGATGACACATAACCGTGCGATCCACCGGATTGACAGTTATGTCATTTATCATGCTCTTGTCGAACTTGATAATGTCAAATCCCATATGGGCAAGCATGGCGACATTTGAGTATTTTGTTCCAAAATCGTCCATCGCGATCCTGAAGCCCAGTTCATGTATATTGTTCGAAATGTTCACCAGAGTATCATGCTCCTGCTCACTGACCGACTCCGTTATCTCTATCTCGACCACATCATGCGGTATTCCGTACCTGTCAACCACTGTTGCTATCTGCTTGGCCACATTGCTCTCTATAAGCGACATTCTGGAAAAGTTACAGGATACCGGGATGTATGGCATTCCCTCTTCATGCCATTTTGCCAGATCTCTGCACACATTCTCAAGCACGTAAAAATCCACATATTTTACAGTTCTGCTCTTCTCAAGCCTGTCGATAACATCCGCCAAGTCATCATTTCCGGAATATCTTACAAGGGCCTCTGCCCCGCATATCTTTCCTGACGGATACAGCATCTTCGGCTGATAAAGGACATAGAACAGTCCTTCCTCAAGCTCCTTCTTCACCATATCCTTTTTCAGCGTATTCCACTTCACCGAATGACAGTCCTGCTGTTCATACCACCGCTGCTTCTCGGAATACAGGAGATTTGCCGCATGATCCTCCATCCTGCGGACATCAATATTGCAATCTGTCCAGACATAGCCACAGCATGCCGTGAACTCACCGTAGAGCAGATTTTCCCTGAGTCTTGAAGCGTATACATTGAACTTCAACTGCTCAATATTCTCACATATGATGATAAAGCTTTCATAGCCCATGCGGAACACCCTGTCGTCCGGGAACGTCTTCCTTATCCTTCCGACAAACTGCAGAATCACATCGTCCGCATAATCCGGTCCGAACATCTCCGCGATGCCCCTTATCTCATTGATATCCACAGCAACCAGTCCCAGACTGCTCAGATTCTTTCTGCTTCTTATATAGTCTATGTAACTGTTCCTGTTAAAGCATTTTGTCTGCTTATCATGGGTGAACTCAAACTGCTGGTCCTCCTTCAGATGTCTCTGATATATCTCACTTCCGATAAAGGCAGCAAAGTTCTTCATGAGTCTTATGTTTCCATTATGCTTCTCCGGATTGAACACAAATACCCTGCCGAGCAGTTCATCGTCCACTATGATCGGAACCGCATACAATGACCATATCCTGCTGTCACTCAGCATCCGTGCAAATCCTGTTTCAGGATTCCTTAATGGATGGGAACGGTTCACTATGAGAACCTCGTCCCTGAGGACTTCCTTCTCCAGTTCATCCCTCATTTTCTGTGTGACAAGAGCCTTCAGACCATCCTCTATCGACTCCTCGTCTGATGATTTCCAGTAATAAAGCTCCCCTGTGCCATCCTGTCCATACTCCACAAGGCAGGCGTTCTTGGAATTGTAGAAAGTTCCAATCACCTCGAGCAGACTGGTATATTTCTCCTCACTGCTCTGCTTTGAAGTTATATTCGCCATGAAATTGACAAGGGCATCCTCTATGTCATAGCTGTCCGCCAGAACCTGTGTTGTCTTATCTATATCAGACACGTCAACTGCAATCTCAAGCCGGCTCTTTCTTCCGTGCCAGTCAACTATCTTATCCTTCACCACATACAGTCCCTTTGCCTTGCTGTTGTAGTGATTCCATACATAGCTCTGTCCGGGAACCAGTATCTCATTAGAACAAAATGGGCACTGGTCATCACCGCCCTGGGTTATCTCAAAGCACTTTTTACCCTTGTAAGAATCGTCGTTCTCCGCAATTCCAAGGCTTCTCTTCGCCGCCTTGTTGAGGAAATACATCTCGTGGGTCTTCATGTCCGCAACATATGCTATACCAGATATCTCATCCAGCATAAGACCTTCGTCATCATTGTATGTATATCCGCTGTGATGCGAATCACATGAATGCATATCCGCTGAGTCGGCATAGTCACAGTAACGGTTCTTGCCGCCCCTCTTTGCCGCGTACAACGCCTGATCCGACTCGCTGTACAACAAATCAAATTCTATCCCATCCTCTATCCTGTGAACGCTTATTCCCACGGACATAGTGTGCGGAAGACTGCAGTTGATGGTGGTGAGTCTGGACTGTATATCATCAGCAAGCTTATACACATCCTCCCTTCTGTCGACGATCGGGATGAACAGTGCAAATTCATCGCCTCCCAGTCGTCCTGAGAATCCTCCGGCCGCCGAGGCAACTTCCTCAAGAGTCACAGCAACATCACACAGGAGATCATCCCCCGCATAGTGTCCAAATGCGTCATTTATATGTTTGAAGTCGTCAATATCCATGATATAAAAAGCGCAGAGCTCACCTGGGAATGACTCAAGCATATCTGTCACCTTGTGCTGAAATGTGACATGATTGTAAAGTCCCGTCAGAGAATCCCTCTCCGCCCTGAGTTGAAGCTCCTGACTTCTTATCTTCTCATCGTTTATGGAGTAATATTTTCCGAATATCTTGCAAACCTTTTTCTTGGAGTCCCTGAGAGGAACAAAGAGCACTCTGTACCACTCACATTTGCCTCCGCCATTCAGATCAAGGCGCAGATCACCCATCAGCCTGTCACAGCTATCCGCATCCGCATCAAGGATCTTTCTGAACATGCCGGTCACGGCGTCTCTGTCGTCAGCGTGGACTATCCTGTTAGTGTCGATGCCCTTATAGAAATTCTCATATTTCATGGTGGTGACCATCTCGCCATCCACGACCTTCTTATTTATCAGAGTATCCGTTGGGACATCGTACACGATTATGGACTCTCCGCTTCCCTGAAGTATCAGCCTGAGCATCTCAGACTGCGCCTTGTTCTCCAGCTCCGCTTCCATCTTGCTTGTCACATCGATAAACACCGCACACAGTGCGATGATTCCCTTTTTTATGGACATGACAGAAAGGCAGACCTGTATCCACAAATATCCCCCGGTATTCACATCCGTAAAGCGGATGTCATGCACCGTGGTCTTGTTACTCGTTATGGTCTCCAGGATCTGCTTCTTAAGGACAGACCGATCCTCTGGAATCGCCAGCATCACGTAGTCACTGGCATATCCACTCATCTGATCCTCGGTCACATTGAACAGCTTGTAAAAGCTTTTGCTCATGTACCTGACAGCCGGCTTATTCCCGTGAAGTTCAAATATACCCACACCGCCTGCCAGATTGTCAAGAGTCTTCTCCAGCATCCTTGCGTGATCAGATATCTCCTCGCTGAGCTCCTCATTTCTGCCAAGCGCCTCATCCAGTTCCATGCGGAGTTTTTGTGCATATTTTTCAATATCTATGTTATCTTCCATAACCCAACACCCCTTAAAACTCTTACAGAAGACTTATATCGCTCTATTTTACACAGCCTATCAGCTCATGGATATCGCTGATGGAATTCTTCTTCATATACTCCTCAATACCCTTTATGATCTCCACTGTTGCATAAGGATTGTGGAAGTTGGCCGTTCCAACTGCCACCGCACTTGCGCCGACCATAATCATCTCAAGGGCATCTTCTGTGGTAGCCACGCCGCCCATTCCGATGATAGGAAGCTTTATTGCATTTGCCACCTGGTATACCATTCTGACTGCTATCGGATGGATCGCAGGGCCTGACACACCTGCAGTCTTATTTGCCACTGCAAATGTTCTTCTGTTCACATCTATCTTCATACCTGTCAGTGTATTGATGAGTGATACCGCATCAGCACCGCCAGCCTCTGCAGCTCTGGCCATCTCTGTTATGTCTGTGACATTCGGACTCAGCTTCATGATGATAGGCTGCTTTGCCGCTGCCTTGACTGCCTTTGTTATATCGTAGAGCGCATCCGGCTGCTGGCCAAATGCGATTCCGCCCTCTTTTACATTCGGACATGACACGTTGATCTCAAGCAGATCCACATCACAATCGCCAAGCTTCTCAACGCAGTCAACATAGTCCTCCTTGGACTTTCCACACACATTTACGATGATCTTTGTATCATAATCCCTAAGGAATGGTATATCTCTCTTCTTGAACACATCGATTCCAGGATTCTGAAGTCCTATGGCATTCATCATGCCGCCGTAAGTCTCAGCTATACGTGGTGTCGGATTGCCCGGCCATGGCACATTCGCTACGCCTTTGGTTGTTACTGCACCGAGCTGTGAAAGATCCACGAACTCGCTGTACTCCATGCCTGAGCCAAATGTTCCTGAAGCTACTGTTATTGGATTCTTGAGAGTCACACCCGCTATATCCACTGACATATTGATCTTATCTGACATTACAGCTCCACCTCCTCAGCGTAGAATACAGGTCCATCCTTACAGATCCTTCTGTTGTGCACCTGTGAGTGCTCATCTATATCCTTTGTCTTGCATACGCAGGCAAGACATGCGCCCACGCCGCACGCCATCTTCTCCTCCATGGATATCTGGCACTCGATGCCCTTCTCCATGGCGTATGCCTTGATTCCCCGAAGCATAGGAGTAGGGCCACATGCATATATGACAGCACCGTCCACGCCGTATTCCTTTATGGCATCTATTACGTTGCCCTTCACACCGTGCTGTCCATCCTCAGATGACATATACACCTGTGCGTATGGCTCAAATTCCTCGTTCAGGAATATCTCATCCCTGTAGCCGAGCACGACTGACTTCTCACAGTCAAGCTCTTTTGCAAGCTGTAACATAGGTGGGATTCCTATACCTCCGCCTATCAGGATTGCCTTCTTGTCGGACTTCATGAAGCCGTTGCCGAGAGGCCCCAATATATCGACCGTATCTCCAGCCGCAAGCTGTGAAAATTCCTTTGTTCCAAATCCAACCACTCTGTATACAAGGCGGAGTGTTCCCGCCTCCCTGTCTATTCCGCAGAGGCTGATAGGTCTCGGGAGCATCTTGCTGCCATCGTGAGTATATACAGACACGAACTGTCCTGCTATAGCCTGTGAAGCTATCTCTGGAGCTTCAAGCACCAGACTGTATACATCAGTGGCAAGAGTCTCCTGGCTGACCACCTTTGCTGTCATCTTAAGTTTGCCCATAGTCTTCCTCCATCATCATTCTATTATCAGTGTACGGCGAACAAGCCCGGCTCGCCGCACACATTCCGGCTTAATTACGCATCAAGTGCGCCGTTGATATCCTCGATCATGTCAACTACTGCCTGTCTTGAGGCATCTGCATAGTTCTCAGCACCAAACTGTGCATACTTGTCCTGCTTGTAAGCAGCTATGATTCCTCTTGATGAGTTGACGATCGCACCGAGTCTGTCCTCATTGAAGTAGTGTACAAGGTCTGCAGCCTTACCCCCCTGTGCTCCGTAACCCGGAACAAGGATAAATGACTTTGGCATGACCTTTCTCAGCACCTTGCCCATCTCAGGGTATGTGGCACCGACAACAGCTCCAACCGCTGAATATCCTGATTCACCTACAACATCGCTGCCCCATTTGTCAACCATATCTCCGACTATCTCATAGAGTGGACGTCCATCCACAAGTCTGTCCTGGAACTCACCTGATGATGGATTGGATGTCTTGACGAGAACGAATATACCCTTGTTCTCCTCCTTGCACACATCCACAAATGGCTTGATTCCGTCTGTTCCAAGGTACGGGTTTACTGTGATGAAATCCTCATCAAATCCAGCATATGTCTTGCTTCCCACCTGTACCTTTCCGATATGACCAACCGCATATGCTGTTGATGTTGAACCTATATCGCCTCTTTTTATATCTCCGATAACGACAAGTCCCTTCTCCTTGCAATAGTCAACTGTCTTCTTGAATGCCTTGAGTCCCTCGATTCCGAACTGCTCATACATGGCTATCTGTGGCTTAACTGCAGGTATAAGATCATATGTAGCGTCAACTATTCCCTTGTTGAACTGCCATATAGCCTCACCAGCGCCCTCAAGTGTCTCGCCATACTCTGCAAATGCAGCTTTCTGGATATGCTCCGGTACATAGTTGAGCATTGGATCAAGTCCAACTACTATAGGTGCATTTGTCTTCTGGATATTCTTTACTAACTTGTCTATCATGATATTTTCTCCTTAAAAATTATTTTTTCTCTAAAACTGTTCCTCGTCACAGGCATAGCTTCCGAGGATCGTAAACTCCTCCGTCTCGTTCATGAGCTGGAACACTAAAGCCTGTATATCCTTCTTCAGTAAATTGGCAGACAGCTCCACATAGAATCTGTAATTCCAATGCTCCTGCCTGTTTGGCGCCGAGTGTATCTCTGTGAGGTTCACCCCGTAATCAGAGATCATGGACAGTATGCTGCTGAGACTTCCGCTCTTATTCTTACATACGAACATCACCTTCAGCCTGTTGTGGTTCTCCTCCACTATGAGGTGGTCTGCAAATGTGACAACCTTCTTGTTGTGTCCATTCTCATTTACAATGTTACATCTGTATATATACAGCTTGTTGTTGGTGAGCACCTCGTGAAGCGCATCCGAAACTCCGTAGCTTATGTCCTCAAGTATTCCCATTCCGGCGTCTACCTTGCCAGTCTTTATGAGCTCATACACCTCATCGTATGAGTCCACCGCAATGACCTTGTCCCTCGAGCATCCCTGACAAATGTACAGCTCCGGCTTTATCATCGCCACCGCATCTATGTCAGGCTCCTTCACATCATACTCCACATCTAGGCAGTTCCTGAGCTCCAGAGTCCTTCCATACTGGTACTTTCTGCTTATCTCCATGATTCTCTTGATAAGCGCCGTGTACTCCATCTTGATGTTATCATCCACATCCCCTGTGAGATTGGATATGATGGCCTCCTCGCGGTCTGGCTTATATATGTCATCCTCGGTCTCTGCCTTGACCTGAGCAACATTGTCCGCAAGAACCATTCTCTCCTTGAAGAGCTGCTTGATCTCCTTGTCGACCCGGTCTATGTTCTTTCTAACATCTGCTAATGTCATTCTGCATCCTCCAGTCAGCATCGGTAATGTGATGCTCATAGTCTTTTTTAATATACCATCTGCCCCACTCTAATTCAAGGCTGCCAATACTAAATGCGCTCTAAAAAGGCCACAGGAAAAGGAACATAACCGCTGCCACCAGCACTATCCCTATCACAAAGCCCATTATTATCCTTCCCCTTGTGCTCTTTGAGCCCCATATAATAAGAAGAGCTGCCAGTGCGCCGCACATATCTATAAGCACATCCGTGCCCCTGCCTGCCCTGTCAGCGACAAAGAGCTGATGAATCTCATCGGAGCACGCATAGACAAATGTTATCACAACTGACCATATATACACGCCAGCCGAAGCCATCCTTCCGCCGGCCTTTCTGACCGCCAGGGCCAGCAGAGCCAGAAGGATTCCATATTCCGTCATGTGTGCACCCTTTCTGACCATGATCTTCACCACTCCCGTCATCCTGTCAACCACGGGCGCGGAATCATTTCTCACCTTCTGGAACAAACCCACTATAAAGTCTGTCATGGGGTTGCTCACCGCCGACGAGTCATCTCCTGTTCTGGACGACATGTAAAATATGAATATCATCCACAGCACTGCCGGAATTATATATATGTACTTTTTCTCATTCTTTTTTGTTTTCTTTGCCATAAAATCACCACCATGAATGAGTATACCATAAAAAATGTCTAATTTTTTTTGATTTTGCCTTTTTTACTTGAAATATTAGTTTTTTACCTGTACTGTAGAAAAGTGAGGTATTGAAGTGGTTATGTATAATTCATAACAAATAAAAAAAGTGAGGTAACATTATGGCAAGAACAAGGAAAAAGGGGAATCCCATCGTATCAGCGGTTGTTTTCGGTATATTCGGAATAGTTCTATTATTCCTGGGTATACGAACATTTATCGGTTTACACGGAAAGCTTCTAAACGTTACTACATGTGACGAATCGGAAGTTAAACCGGGAGTGTATGTGGAGGGAACACTCACCTACGGATACGGAGCTTACATTGAGAAGACTACAACGTACAATCACGTGGTCACCAAGACCGACGGATACTACTATCTCGTTGATATCTGCGACAAGAATGAAGACGGCTCAAAAAGAGACACATCCAAGTGGATCGGAATATCGATCTCCAAGAGTGATGACGCCAAATTTGACGCGATCTCATCTGCTGACGATGCAGAACCAGTCTACATAACAGGAGTCATCCGCAAGAACAGCGACAAGGTGCAGGGCTTCCTTGACGACTACATCACCAAGTATGTCGACGCATACGCACAATATTATGGATACACTCCTACAAGTGAGGACTATGCGACCGCAAAGGCAGAAGCTTTTCCTTACTATATAGAGATGGTTGACTCTTCAGATTACATATTCAAGCTTGTCCTCGGAGCTGTATTCCTACTGGCAGCAGTGATCATGATCCTGAAGGCAACAAGAAGCAAGAACACTATCAGCGCATCTGCACAGCCAGCAGGCACAGGTTACTATGACGGTACAGGCGATTTCAACGGCGTGTACACTCCGGGCAGCACAGGCAGCCCAAATAACGGCAACTATACACAGCAGTATGGCAGTACAGACAGTGACAGCTATACACAGCAGTACGGCACTACAAACAGTGGCAGCTACGGCACTGCAGAACAGACACAGGCACCGCAGACGTCTTACAGTGATCCGTTCTACTCACAGCAGCCGGCAGCTTCAGAGCAGGATGCCCACGCATCTAATCCTTATACAGCAACAAGCTCAACTACATCTTCCTCTTCCTTCAGTCTCAAGAAAGATGAGTAACAATTAAATAGCACAGATAAATCTAAAAAAGGTATATACGGATCGCAGCCTGACTGCTTTCCGCATATACCTTTTTTAGATTTATGTGTAAGACTGACTATCCTTATGAATAATCTTTACCTTCTTCTTACTTACCGAAGTATCTGTCAAGAAGTCCCTTGAGAGCCTTGCCGTGTCTTGCCTCGTCTCTTGCCATCTCATGAACTGTATCATGGATCGCATCCAGATTGTTCTTCTTAGCGCACTTTGCAAGATCTACCTTTCCTGCTGTCGCACCGAACTCGCAGTCAACTCTCCATGCAAGATTCTTCTCTGTTGAAGCTGTCATGTTCTGCTCAAGGTCTGATCCAAGCATCTCTGCGAACTTAGCTGCATGCTCAGCCTCCTCGTACGCTGCCTTCTCCCAGTAGAGACCGATCTCAGGATAGCCCTCGCGATGTGCTACACGAGCCATGCAGAGATACATTCCAACCTCTGAGCACTCTCCCTCGAAGTTAGCCTTGAGCTGCTCGTAGATATACTTCTTGTCCTCATCGCTTATCTCTGGATTGTTCTTAACTGTCTCAGCATATACGCCAAACTCATGCTCTGCTGCAAGTGTGAGCTCTCCCTCTACCTTCTTGAACTTATCTGCTCCTGCGTGACAGATAGGACACTCTGCTGGTGCCTGCTCTCCCTCATAGATATAACCGCATACTGTACATACAAACTTTGCCATAACTTAATTCTCCTTTTCTCTTTTAAATAATCTAATCAATATCCATCATTGATTGTTAAAATATATTCTGTCTTCTTTGTTGATGTTTATTTATCAACTATGTCTTATTATACCTATTTTTTGATCAAAGTCAACCCCTATTGGGAATGATTCTTAATTATTTTTTTAGTAGGTTGTTGATTATATATACAAGACTTGTAAATTATATACATTACATTATTGGGATTACATCCTGTTAAGATCCAATATAAATAGAAAAAGAGAATCGATACATTCATATATCAATCCTCTTATACTCTTCTGTATATTCTCTATATGTCGCTATATAGCATCATTATCCGGCTAGCTCTGTCCCAGCATTATCTTCTTGAGAAGATATTCATATCCCGTGATAGGTATAGGCTTGCTGTAGTAATAACCCTGAATGTAGTGGCATCCCCACTCTCTCAGGTATTCCTTCTGCTCAAATGTCTCAACACCCTCCGCAAGACTTCTGATTCCCAGATGCCTTGACATGGCAAGGATATCCTGTGTCATGAGCATGTCCTTGTTGTTCGGCTCGCCGGTGGCTATTCCGTCAATAAAGCTCTTGTCTATCTTGATTATATCCAGCGGCATATCCTTAAGAAGTGCCATACTGGAGTATCCTGTTCCAAAATCGTCCATGGATATCTTGAAACCCTCAGCCTTCAGATCCTTGAGCACCTTTATCAGATACTGCACGTCAGCGAAATCTGCACTCTCAGTTATCTCAAAGTCTATAAGCGAGTGATCCACTCCGTATTCATCGACTATATCACACAGTATATATATAAGATCCGGTCTCGATATCTGGTGTCTCGAGAGGTTACAGGATATCGGGTAGAGCGGGTAGCCAAGCTCCTTCCACTCCTTGAACTTCTTGCACACCTGTCTCAGCACATATCTGTCTATGATGTCTATAGTTCCGTCAGTCTCAAACTGCGGCACGAAATACTTCGGCAAGAGAATATCTCCGCCCTTGTAGAACCATCTTATCAGAGCCTCAGCACCGGTCAGGGTGTCGTTCTGTGGATTGTACTTCGGCTGAAGATATACCATGAGATCCTCATTCTCTATGGCATCCGGAAGCTCCAGCTTGTACTGCTGTGCCATGATGTATTCCTTCTTCATCTCCGATGTGTATATCTTTATCTCATTTACATTGGTCTTGATACACTGGAGGTGTGCCATCTGCGCCATGTCCTCAATGCGCATTGACATGCTGAGTTTCTCGAATTCATCATAGAATACGATACCACAGCTATAGAATATCTTATACTTCCTGTTCGACGGAAGCTGTCCTATCTCCTCAAAGAATGTATATAGCCGGTTCATTATCTCATCCTCCGGCATATACTTTATAATCATGGCAAAATCGTCACTCTCACACTTTGCAGAGTACAATATCCAGTCCTGCTTGGTCATAGCGTCACATATATATCTGAACAGATCCTTCGCCACCTCACGACCCATAACGTTGTTGATGAGCCTGAAGCCCTTTATGTCGAATCTGGCAAATATAAACTGATCCAGTCCTATATATTCACACTGCTCAAGCTTCTCCTTGAGCCATGTCCAGTTGTAATGTCCGGTGGCAGGCTCCCTGTATGCTATCTCATAGAGATCTCTCTTACTCATGTTGTCAAGAGTCAGCATCTCCTCCGTCTTGGTCTTCTTGGACCATACCGGAATCTCCACGCACAGACTGTCTGCGCTCTCCATGTAACATATATATGGAAGCTTGTGGTTAGAAACAATGTGCAGCTTCTCCGTCTCTATATACAACTTGGCATATGAATACGCCATGGTCATGAGTCTCGGTATATCCTCTATCAAAGATATATCAAATCCCTTTATATCCACAACGTCGAATCCCGGAACCGTGATGCTCACGCAGTTCTGAGGAACCACCTCCATATCACTGTATCCTATCTCCACTCCTCCACACAAACGCGAATATCCGGCGTCCATCATCTTCTCAGGCATATAAAACAAAGCCCTGTTTGCCAGCGGCCTGTATATGTTGCTAAAGCACTTGTACCAGTCATAGCCATTCTCCTGACAAAAATCGTCAAACCCCTCTGACTCTCTGGACCTCAGCACGTAAAGTTTTCTCTTTGGTTTGTATGCCTTTGACCATTGATGTTCCATAATATATCAATTACCTCTGTTCTGCCCTAAGGCCATAATATTGCATTTTTCAACCTTTTTCATTCTATCACAGATCCATCATTTGGGCTATACTTATTATTTTTTTGTTCTGGAAAATAAATGGTTAAGTTTCGATTTTTTTCGTTGAATTTTTACCATATATTTGTTAGCATAGATAAGGTTTTTCAATTATAATTAATAGGAGGCAAAAACGATGAAAAACAGGTTATTTCTAGGTCTCGGCTCAGTCATCTCAGTTCTTGGGCTGTCACAGGTAAGTGCCTTGGCGGCAGACAGCGAATCCGGTACTGAAACACTCGGTGCTACGCTTCCACTTACATGGTGTATACCATTTGTGTGTATGCTTCTGTGCATAGCTGTTATGCCCCTTATCGCCGGTGAGTGGTGGGAAAAACACAAACAGTGGGCTGTTGCAGGCTGGTCTCTTTTATTTTTAATTCCATTTGCCATATTCCATGGCTTTGGTACGATGGGCGAACAATTGCTCGAGGTAATGATCGGTGACTATCTCATCTTCATTGTATTGCTTTTTGCCCTGTTCTGTGTGGCAGGCAATATATCTCTTGAAGGCGACCTGGTGGGAACACCGAAACTCAATGTTCTGCTTCTACTGATAGGTACTCTGCTGTCAAGCTGGATCGGTACTACCGGTGCAAGTATGCTGATGATCAGACCTATCATAAAGGCAAATAAATGGAGACGAAGAAAGGTTCAGATCATTGTATTCTTCATCTTCCTCGTTTCAAATATTGGTGGCTGTCTCACCCCTGTCGGTGATCCTCCACTTCTGATGGGATTCATGAATGGTGTTGACTTCTTCTGGAGTCTCAGACTTGCAAAGGTCATGGTTGTCAATCTCATCATCCTGCTGACTGTATTCTTCTTTCTCGACACAAGAGCATACAAGAAGGATATCGCAGACGGCAGACAGAAGCCGGTATTCGATGCAGATACGAAAAAGCCAGTCAAACTTAAAGGTGCTCACAACATTATATTCCTTATAATGATCGTAGGTGCAGTTATACTCAGCGGAGTTCTTCCTATGAAGTTCCCTGCATTTGCAAAGGGTATCAATTTCTGTGAGGGCGTAACACTCTCATGGGCTGCTATCATCGAGATTGTGATCATGCTAGCAGCGGCTTTCCTCTCATTCAAGACAACGAGCAAGAAAGTCCGTAAGGCCAACAACTTTACATGGGATGCTATACAGGAGGTTGCCATACTGTTCATAGGTATATTCATCACTATGATCCCTGCACTCCTGATCCTCAAGGCACGTGGTTCTGAGCTCGGACTTACACATCCGGCACAGTTCTTCTGGACGACAGGACTTTTATCAAGCTTCCTTGACAATACACCTACCTACCTTGTATTCTTCACCACCGCTGCTTCAAGTGGATTTACAGAGGGTATAAGCACTGCTATGGGTGTAGTTCCTCAGGTCATGCTGATGGCTATCTCCTGCGGTGCCGTATTCATGGGAGCCAACACTTATATAGGAAACGCACCTAACTTTATGGTACGTTCAATAGCCGAAGAAAATGGTATCAAGATGCCTTCATTTGTAGGCTACCTCGTATGGTCAGTTTCTATTCTTGTACCTACATTCTTCATAGACACATTATTATTCTTCTTGTAATCTAAGGGGGTTTTTAATATGAACGAATATGTTGTAAAAGGTGATAATAAACTTACGGTCGGCATTGGCTGGGATGCCAAGAAGGTCGACCTCAAGAAAAAGATTAAGATTGCCATAGACAATATCATGAGCGCTACATCCGAGGACACATATGACCTCAACCTTGCAGCGATCGTTGAGCACAATGACGGCTCTGATCCCGAACTGGTATTCTGGGGTCACAAGTACAGCAGAAGCGATTCTGTAGTCCTGAAGGGCGATGACAGAACAGGACAGAAGGAAGGTATCGACGAGGAGATGCGCATCTACCTCGACAGAGGTGAGAACGTTGGACGAATCATCCTCTTCCTCTACATCTACAACGGCAACCTTCACAAGCAATGCCTGGCAGAGGTGGACAACGTATTTGCACTGATCAAATGTAAGCATACCGAAAAGGTATATGTACGTGAGGACGCAATATTCAAGGCATGTGAGGATGCCAAGCACAACAACTGCTATGTATTCGGTGAAGTTCTCCACAACGGAGACGAGTGGGTTGTAAGAGAGAGATCCCAGTTCCTCCCATACGACAAGTCCGAGGATATATTTGAGTATTACACATCAAGACATTATGTTCCTGAAGATGACGACTAATATTTAACATGGCGAAAAGCCCCAGTCTCCGGTTTATTTGCACCGGAGACTGGGGCTTTCTTTATTATGATCTATAATTCTATATTACACTACTTTATATAATCCTCTATAGTCTTTGAAGCTCTGTATCTGGAGAAGTTAAAGCTTCTGATATAGCCCTTGTCATCATTCTCCTCAAGCATCTTCTCAAGCCTCTCTCCCACCGTGTCGTCTCTCCAGTAGTAGGTGTCCTCGCTATATTTCGACATCACTTCCTCCATGACCATTTCGGGCGTAATGTCTTTGGTCCTGAAATAATCGATCAGATATGGAACTCCGTCATTACCTATATCCATCACATACTCAAGATCTATCTTCTTTCCACTGTGCGCCTGACTGATATTGTACTTTGTTATCACTGCGCCAGGTCTGATAAATGCATACAGCGCGAACATCACCAGAACCGTCATAAATATGTATCTGAACAGCGGCATATTTCTCCAGAACAGGCTTATGATAACACCGAGCATCACTATAGACGTGACTATCAGCGCCCATATGGTATTTATTCTGAGGTATGTTAGATCATATTCCGCAATGTACATGGACAGCCTCACAGCTGATGAGGCAATCATTATATATGTACATATGCACATCATGAGCAGTGACACGTTGAGCACCAGACTCTTTCTGAATATAGCACTAAATATCAGCACCATACACACATTTACAACCGCTACAAAGAGCAGCTGGAAGAAGCCCTGTCTTGCATACTCTGCGTATGTCATATCGTCCGGAAGTCCTGCGCTGTTCATGAACAGATACACTATCTGAACAACGGCAAATATCAGATAGAACGCTGTGAGCACTATCGTTATAGTTATACCTGTCACTGCATTGTACTGCCCCTCCTTCGGAGCATTTGCACCGAGATCTCTGCGGCCCGCCTTGACAATAAATCCATATACAAACAGGAATATCACAGCGGCAAACAGAACTATCTTCACTATATCCCACGAGAAGAACAGTTTGCCAAATATATCCTTTATGACCTTTGCAAACACAGGATCTGCCGAAGACAGCAGATTGAGCACGATCACCAGTATCGGAAGTGCTATCACACATCCAAGAAGTATGTACATCAGCTTGGAATTTCTCTTTTTGCCGGTTATCTCACGCTCCGCCTTTCTGTCGGCAAATGGCATGTTTACATACCCTATCGATCCAAAGAACATCTCGAAAAATGAGAATATTCCCTTGAATATCCCATGCTTTTCAGTGTCATTGAAGTATGTCATAACCGCATACATCTCTGTAACGATTATTCCCACATTACATCCAAATATGATATATCCCTCGTCTGTGAGACTCAGGGCAACCGACATCATGAACACAAGAATATAATATGGGATCAGTATACTCTGTTTCGACAACGCAGCTCCAGTGGTCATGGCCTCACGGTCTGCACCGATGTTCTTCTCATATCGTACCATGCATGTACTGATAAACACTATTGATACTATCGAAAGCACAGCCGACAATATACTCGACCAGTTGCTGTACAGACATGCCGCACATATGATCGCATATACCAGTACCGGAATACCAAACATCCTGAATCTGTTCGGAGACACCGCAGGATTTCTCCTCTGCGGCGGTCTGGCATTCATGTTCATATAACCCTGAGGTGGCGGCGGGGGCATCCCCGGGCCTACATTCATGTTCATATACCCTTGCGGTGGCGGCGGGGGCATTCCTGGGCCTCCATTCATGTTCATATACCCTTGCGGTGGCGGCGGGGGCATTCCTGGGCCTCCATTCATGTTCATATACCCTTGCGGTGGCGGCGGGGGCATTCCTGGGCCTCCATTCATGTTCATATACCCTTGCGGTGGCGGCGGGGGCATCCCCGGGCCTCCATTCATTCCATTGTTAAAATTCTGTTCGTTCATCCCAAACCCTCCATTTTTTCACCTTAAACCACTTTGAGCTACTCTACAAGTGCCATCTCATCAAGCCCCACGATCCTGTCCATACACACCGGTGCTGTCAGCCTGTAGGCAAAACTTGCAGACTCGAACAGGCAGTATAATTTGCCATTATACGAATATATCTGCTCCAGCTTCTGCGGGAGCTTAACCACCTGTCTCGGTGTCTCTGTGCCGTAATTCACACTGGACAGCTTACCTGTATCTGTATCGTATACCTCTATCCTGGATTCATCTATACCATAGGATATAGAGAATATTATCTCATTTTTGTACACCTGAAGCCCCTGCACCCTTCCTGGTATATAGAAAGCCTCGTCCTCCTCCGAGGATATGGCGGTACCGCCATTTACGATCTCGTAGCTGGCTGCCATGCTGTAGCTGTTCTTATCCTTTCGCCAGTAGCCCGCATATATATGTCCGTCATATATCGTGATAAATGACGTTGCAGGGAACATGACGCTACATGTGTTCCTGTATTTTATCGGCTTTCCCTGAGCCACATCGTATTTCTCTATGGAGTCCAGCGTAAGACATGATATGGATGCCTTCCTGCTCCTGTCCTCATCCTCATCAATCATATACGAGGAAACCCACAGCACATTATTCTTCGTATCATACGCAAGTCCTCCGGCATGTGTCGTGTCCTTGAGAACCAGTGTCTTAATATATTGCCCGGTCTGTGTATCAAGAACAAATATCACAGATTTGTGTTTCTTCGTCTTGCAGTAAGCACTGACAAATGTATACTCCTTCGTAACTGCCAGCCCCTGTGGCGTCATGGACGTGCAGTTCTCTATCTTCCTCGACTCACTGCCTATCGTATCAGCATACGCAAGTCCCGGAATGATCATCATGCCATAATCGGTATCCCTGTTCTGGGCATACATACCCATATGATAGAATTCCGGTTCAGTCGACATCTCCCATATCTGCGAAAAATTCGACTTGTTGTCTACCGCATAGGTGCTGGTTCCGGAATCATTTCCCGATATCTCGAAGTTTCTGCAGTACACTCCGCCATACAGCCATATCACGCAGATTCCCCCGACATAGCACCATGCAAATATCTTCACAAGTATCCTTCTCGACTGGACCGTCGACAAAAGTGCCGCCATGACCATCTGACTGATAATCGTTATAAGCATCATGGCATTTGTCAGCATATCTCCATGGCTGACTATCTGAAGCGGTACGCCTATCATCATAATCCAGTAGGCCTTCTGTTTCACCTTAATTCTTATTACACCATTCCAGCCTTCCCGCTTCATGCCCCACACCTGCAGTGACTGCCATACAACCACAAGGCCATATACGATGCACGCCACAAGCAGAAGCTGCCTGAGCACAGCAACAGCCGTTATCTCAAGGGCCTCACCATTTCTGTAAAATGCCATATAGTACACACCCTGTGCGAGCTGCCATATCCTCCACGCCATCATGGCGAACATCGCAAGCGCTGCAACAAATGCAAATGTGTTGGTAGCAGTTCTTCGTCTGACACCCTCACGATGTTCCTTCATCTGTTTGCGCAGACGTTTCTTTGCCCTTCCCAGCTCCTTTATGTGCTTTTTACACTTTCTGATCCTTCTGCGTTTATAGAACAGCACCTTGTACGGTGCGCGTCTGTTCTTCAGCTCTTCATATTCTTCCCTAAGTCTGTCATACCGTTCCGACTCCTCATGAAGATCCGTTCTGGTCGCCCTGAGTGCAGAACGACACATAACGTATCCCTCAAGATCTATCTGTGCCTGTTCTTTCAGCTTTTCAGCCTGAAGTTGAAGCTTCTCTTCTCTGTTCAATTTCTTAGCCCTGTCTGTCATGAAAATCCGCTCCTGTCCATCAGCCTCTTTACTCAAAGTACCATTTTATTTTGTCCTCCACCAAATTCGAACCGATCACAATTATGATCTCCTGCCCGTTCTCTATAGGTCTCACCTCGGTCTTTTTTACCGTGGCGTTGAGCTCTATCCATCCGGTGTCATTTACAGGGAGAAAACCCTTGATTCTAAAGACATCTCCGCATTCCTTATCCGCAAATATATCCCTGACTATCGTCTCAAGCCGCTCCTGAGGCATGACCTTATTCATGATATATACCGAGTTAAACACATCACTTTGTTTGAACCATAATTTTACATAGTCGTTTAATTTGTATCCGGTTGACATAAAACCTTCAAAGTCATCATCCGTGAAATCATCCCAGTTCTTCTCCAGAACATCATCGCCGAACTGACGCTTACACTGGAATTCGGTGAGCACTTCATTGATATATTCTATTGTGCTCCTCTTCTCATCCTCCGATGCATCCTGAACCTTGCTCATCACCAGAGTTCCACAGTTCGCAACCTCAGACGCAAGCACATATCTGGACTGTCTGCTCATGTCCCGGTCAAGTCCGGCATCGACTATGGAAATGATGCTTCCCACCTCATACCATCTGTCAAGTGGCTCCTCGTGGAGGACGTCAAAGAATTCATCCACATCAAATATTCCGGACGGCTCAACAATGACTCTGTCATAGCCGCTCATCCCCATAGCTATGAGCTTTGTCTTGAACCTTCTCTTGTGACAGTCCTCGCCGCAGCCACCTGCCACCATCTCAGCATGACAGTTCTCGCCCATCACATCCTGAAGAAGCATCATGTCCACGTTGACTGCACCATAATCATTTTCAAGGATTCCGACATTATATCCTTTGCCAACAAGGTAGCTCACATACTTCTTAATAAATGTCGTCTTGCCTGAGCCCAGAAAGCCCGTTATCAAATCTATCTTTACCATATGTCCACTCTCCTTATTATCTACGCGCGTTACCAGCTTGATCTCACATGAAATCCGCTGTCATTCTCCAGAGGTATCTCCCTGACATCCATATCCTCTATAAATATATATCTGTCATTTCTGAGAACTGCTATCACCTTGTCTATAGCCTCAGGCAGCCCCTGAGCCTCCATCTCAACAGAATCATCATATCTGTTGCACACCCAGCCGGTGACTCCGTACATGGATGCAGCATAGCTCGCCCTGTATCTGAAGCCAACGCCCTGCACTCTTCCTCTGAATGTATAATGTCGTCTTATCTTGTCCATATCTATATGTCCCATCTCTGTTATGATCTTCTCATATCTTACATTTTATATCCTGCTGCCCGCATCTTACACATCATGTTCAGCATCGTACTTTTCTGCGTCATACACGATATTTCCGCCACAGATTGTATAGTGAACCTTTCCCGGGAGAGTCCATCCGGCAAATGGACTGTTGGATGCCTTTGACGCAAAGCTGTTCACTGTCCACTGCTCATTCTCGCCAAATATGACTATATCCGCAGGAGCTCCCTCCGCTATCTTGCCCGGTTCCATGCGGTAAAATTCTGCAGGATTCCTGCTCATTAGTTCCATGAGCTTCATGAGTGAGATATATCCAGGCTGTACAAGGGAATATATTCCAAGGGCAAGAGATGTCTCAAGCCCTGTTATTCCACTTGGCGCCTTGTCAAGCGGTCTCGCCTTCTCCTCACTGCTGTGCGGGGCGTGATCCGTCACTATCATATCTATTGTGCCATCCTGTATTCCCTCTATGATCTGTCTTCTGTCTTTCTCGGTTCTGAGTGGAGGATTCATACGCGCCATGGTTCCGTACTTCAGCACAGCATCCTCTATAAGGGTGAAATGATGTGGAGTTGCCTCCGCATGTACGTCCGCTCCAAGCTTCTTTGCAGTTCTCACTATATCCACGGAATTGCCTGAGCTTATATGCTGTATGCACACTGATGCACCTGTGTGAAGTGCAAGGACGCAGTCCCTTGCAACCATAATATCCTCCGCTGTGCGGGATGCACCGCCGTATCCAAGCTTTTCTGATACTTTTCCCTGATTCACTCCCGGCTGTACAATGAACAGCGGATCCTCTTCATGAAGACTCACCGGAAGATCAAGATCCCTTGCCTTCTCCATAGCCTCAAGAAGAAGCTTCTCATCCATGATTGGGATTCCGTCATCAGTAAATCCTGCTGCACCTGCAGCCGCAAGACTGTCCATGTCCACGAGTTCCTTGCCAGCAAGGCCCTTTGTGACTGTGGCTGTCTGAACTACATGTATTCCGGTCTTTGCACCTTTATCCTGTATATACTTGAGAGTCTCAAGGTTATCCACCGCCGGCTTTGTATTCGCCATACATACCACCATCGTGAAGCCTCCTCTTGCAGCGGCGGCGGCACCTGTCTCGATGTCTTCCTTGTACGTAAATCCCGGATCGCGGAAGTGTACATGTGTGTCTACCAGTCCCGGTGCAACTACAAATCCATCTGCATCGATGACCTCCGCACCCTCTGCCTCCAGATCGTATCCTGTCTTAACTATATGATTGCCGTCGATGAGCACATCCATGACCTCGTCTGTATGGGTGACCGGATCAATGACTCTTCCATTCTTTATCAATAACATTTGCCTGTTCTCCTCTATATAAATATTTTATTACTGTCTGTATGTGTTCTGCGGATCATACTGTGATGACTGACCGTAATGTGGCGGCTGACCGTAGCCGCTATACTGATTATTCTGCTGTGACTGCCGGCCATACTGGGTCTGCTGGCTGTAGCCATTCTGCTGATCGTACCGCTGTGACTGACCATAGCCACTTGACGGCTGATTGTACTGTCCTGGCTGTTGAGTATAGCTGCCCGGCTGGTTGTACTGCCCCGGCCGCTGACCGTAACCATTCTGCTGACCATACCGAGGCTGCCGGCCATAGCCACTCTGCTGATTATTGTACTGATTCGTCTGGCCGTATGCATTTGGCTGGAAGGTGTTCTGCCACTTGCCATATACATTTGGCTGATTGTACTGCATGTTCTGTCCGTACATATTTGGCTGATTATATCCACACATAGGTATATATCTGAAGTTATACGGATTCACCCATATAGGATTTACCGCTATGATATGATCGTTCTTTGCCGCATGGGATATGAGCAGGAACATCAAAACCACAGACAGGATCAGAACGAGTATGCACAGGATCACGCTGGTGTCATCAATCGACAACACAAAATCATACAGTCCATGTATTCCCATGGTGCTAAAATACGCTATCAGCATATTGCCTGCGGCACCCTCGCCCTTGTTCGCATTCTCTCTCGCCTTTGAGTAGAAATATCCCATGATAACGCCGCATGAGCAGTGAAGTGGGATTGCTGTCACAGCCCTCAGGATTCCGAGTCCTATTCCACCCTGGAATACATACAGGATATTCTCCAGTGTTGCAAATCCGAGCGACGAGCACACGCCATATATAACGCCGTCATAGCTGTGATCAAAGTTCTTATTTTTCCATGTAAGTATTAACATTCCAAGGAATTTGCCCAGTTCCTCGATCATCGCCACTATAAAGAAGCAGTTGACCAGCTCATAAACCGCCGTTCCGGATTCCAATCCCATATAGTATAACAATACGCCCCCAACCAGCTCCACGACTACTGCCGGTATCGTGCTGACAGCTCCCAGAACCGCAAGCCATACTAGCAGGCTCATTGGATCCCTGCTATTCTTATTTCTTCTGACTACAAATAACAGCAGTAACACCGAAGGTAATACTGCAAGTCTCAATGCAAATGCACTCATCCTTTACTCTCCCTGATATTTTCTTCCGTATAAATATATATACATATTAAAGATACCATTTTTAGCGTGAATCCACAATAAGCAGAGGCCTTTACCGCCATTTTATTTCATTAATTAACTTTAATTTAGCCTAAATACAACTCAAGGCAGGTCATTCCATTTCAGAAGACCTGCCTTGAACCAATTTTCAAATGTATTCAGTTACGACTTACTGTGTGACATCAATATCTCCGCTACTAGTCTCGATATTGCACTTTCCATCTGCTTCCTCAACCGAGTCCGGTACATTTACATCACCGCTGGATGTCTTTGTATTGTATTCATACTTCATTTCTGAGCCAATGCCGATCGATACATCACCACTGGTTGTCACGACATTGATCTCAGAAGCATCACAGTCTCTAATCATTACGTCACCACTTGACGCACGACCGTTTATACGTTTTGCCTTTATACTGCCAGATGTGATATTGCCACTGGAGGTCTTCAGATCAATATTATCCATCACCACATCACCAAGACTGACGTCACCACTGTTTGCTGATATTCTTGTATCCTTTGACGATACACTGTCAAGCTTAATGTCACCACTGCTGGTCGCCACCGTCAGAGCATCTGCATTTACCCCCTTTACGATCACATCGCCGCTGGCGGCCTCTATATCGATATTGCCTATTGCCAGATAATATTCCATATCCACGTCACCACTGCTGGTCACAATCTTCAGATCATCGTACTCCGTACCAGCCAGATACACCGTCACGGACGGCCATGCTCCAGAGTACACACCAATGGAAATGTTAAATGCTGCGTTCCTGCTGTCGTCTGCGGTTATCCTGAGCACACCATCTGATATATCTACATGATGCGTCAGATTCTCACTGTCATAATACTCCACATAACTTGTATCTCCACTCGCCTTCTTCACGGCAACATCCACATCTGATGCGCTTTTTACATCAATTGCAGTGAATTTATCTTTTATATCAACAGTCTTCTTTACGTAGTTCACCGGCTCCGATGTCATGTGGGCCAGATTAACTGTCACATTCGGCCATCTGAATCCATTTACAGCAAGTGCTGAGATCACAGTGATAATGCCTGCCACGATCATGACCGATGCAACAATAACAGCTTTCTTTGTTCTACTCATGGCTATTTCTCCTTTACAAACATTCTCTTTATACCATTCACACTGGCCTTGCAGACCTTAAATATACCAACCGTAACAGGCTTAACCGATACAACAAACAATATCGCTATGCCAACTCCTATGAGTGCTGCTCCGAGCATGAGGACTGCTGTGTATGGGCTGTTGGCTATGAACAGCGGTATGGTACATATCAATCCGCCGATTCCCGCCACCACAAAGCTGAGCACCACAGCATAGAATGATATGAGAAGTGCAAATGCAACTATCCAAAGTGTCAGCAGCAATACCGCCGCCGTCATGAGAAGCGGTATCCACACCGGAGAGCCCAGAACTATGAGTACAACCTCCCATGCCTTGAGCTCGTGCTTCGGCTTGATCTTCTCCTTCACAAGCTTCGTGAGCGGCATCTCCTCAAGTATCTGCTCCACAGCAGCCTCCGGAGATCCCATATCCGCCACAGCCTCCTCCTCGGAAAGGCCGTCCTCCACGCGGTCATCTATCATCTCGCTATAGTAATCCATAAACCTGTTCACATCATCAGCCGGCATCGCACTGATCCTGCTTCTTATCGACTCAAGATATTCCTGTTTGTTCATCTCTGACTTCCTCCTTCACAATAAATCTGTATATGGATTCCAGTTCCTTCCACTCTTCCTTGAACTCTTCTATCCTGGCTCTTCCGGCATCCGTAATATGATAATACTTTCTGAGTCTTCCGTTGTGCTCCACGGAATGAACCGTGAGCAGCGCTCCCGCCTCAAGTCTTCTGAGGATAGGATAGAGTGTGGACTCTGATATCGTCACATACGGCTTCATATCTTTGATGATCTGATATCCATAGGAATCCTCGTCCTTGATGGCCGCAAGCACACACACGTCGAGCATCCCTCTCTTCAATTGTATATCCATCGCTATACCTCCTTACGCAGTATACTATACGTCGCATAGTATCATATGTCAAGTAGTATTTTCAGCACTCTACAAAAAGGAACAACAATGGGGTCAGGCATCTTTTACATAGATTTTACATTAATGTATATGAAACATAACAAACAGGGCGGGACATCTCACCAATGGGATGTCCCGCCCTGCTTACAAATTATATTCTGCTATATCTTAATCTGACACATGATATGTTTTCCATTATAGTATGTCGATGACATACTCCTTGCTGAACGAATGGCCAGCCTCAAGACTGTTTGAATACTCACGGTCCGCCAGATCTCCGTCATATCCCTCGCGGTCACACCTGCCAAACCAAGGCTCTATGCAGACAAATGGCGCATGTTTCTTTGCAGGAGACCATATGCCTATCTGCGGCACATCAAATCTCAACTGCAAAACCGGCGCATCAGATGAGTTCCTTAATGTAATCGTATTTATACCCTTACCATCCATGATCAGGGCATCCTCATCAAACATCTCATCACGCAGCTTTAAGACTCCATCTGTCAGTCTGTGCGTAACTGTTCTATCTCCAAGAACTCCATTTGCTGTCAAAAGACCACATTCAATCTCGTTCTTACCTGTGTGCATATCCAGAGAATAACCGCCGATGCCTCCCTCACATGCAAATGCAGGATGGGCACCGATAGAAAAATGAATCGTGTCAGTTCCCTCATTCACAACGGTCCACATAACATGTACAGATGAACCTTCAAGTCTGTATCCTATACAAAGACTGAAATCAAACGGATAGCTCTTCTGCCATGTATCATTCTTCTCAAGCACAAACAGCAGTGTATCACCAGTCTGGCCACCCACTACAAACTCGCTGTCCCTTGCAAATCCGTGCTGAGGTATATTCTCATAAACCACCCCGTTATGTCTGTAACGCTGTCCTTCAAGCTTTCCCACAAATGGAAACAGCACAGGAGAAACTCTTCCCCAATATGCCGCATCTCCGCACCACATATACTCTCTATCCGTCTCGTTACTCTTCAGGCTCACAAGCTCAGCACCGTGAGTATTCACCTTTATAGCAATCTTATCATTTTTTAATTCAACAATACCCATCATGTCCTCCTATACTCCAGCCAGTCTGGCTGATCATAATTTGCAAATAATATTATACACTTTTATAGCATTATAACACAGGTACAAAAAAATACGGTCGCTTAATGAACTAATAAGCAACCGTATTTTATATAATTAAGCAATAGTCGCTGTCGGGGTTCCAAGTATCACATGAAGACCCTTCTCCTTTGCCTTGCTGATGACATGATCGAAGAACGAAAAGTCATACTGCCCCTCCGTTTTTTCCATGATATGCCATGCAAACTCCGCTATACGAATGACATTGCATCCAAGCTCTACGATATTGTCCATATCCTCATCGATCATGGATATATCCCACTGCTCTGGATAATAATCCACACCTCGTTATCCAAGCGCGATCATTCTGTTGATGCAGCGGGAAGCTCCCTCCATCACCTCATCAGAAAGGACTATCTCTTCGCCACCTGTGCCCTTTAGTACATTCAATATGTCAACCATGGTAGTAAGCTTCATATTATGGCACATCAGCTTTGAAGAAATTGGATAGAACATTTTGTCAGGGCACTCATACTGAAGATGCTCCACAATACTGTGCTCTGTACCGATGATGAACTCTTTTTTCTCTGACTTTCTGGCATATGCCATGATTCCTGTAGTTGAACCTACATAATCAGCCTCTGCAACTACATCAGGTCTGCACTCAGGATGGACAAGAAGTTCCGCATGTGGATGTAACTCTTTTGCCTTCAAAGCATCATCTAGGGTAACCGCAAGATGTCTAGGACATCCGCCGTTAAAAAATGCAAATTCCTTTTCCGGCATCTGCTTTTGAACATAGTTTCCAAGATTCGGATCTGGAATAAAAAGAATCTTGTCGTTATCAAGCTTGCTGCATATCTGAACTGCAGATGAGGATGTCACACATACATCACAGGCAGTTTTCAATTCAGATGTCGTATTTATATAGGCGACAACCGCATATCCCGGATACTTCTTCTTCATCTCATCCAGCATTTCAAGATTCATCTGCTCAGCCATCGGACATCCGGCTTCAGGGTTAGGCAGGTACACATTCTTATCAGGGGACAATATCTTACATGTCTCCGCCATAAAACGCACACCACACATTATTATATTTTTGCGGGAATCCTTGCTCGCCTCCACGCTAAGTCCATATGAATCTCCCATATAATCTGCAACTTCAAGAATCTCATGTCCCTGATAAGCATGTGCCAGTATACAGAAATCTTTCTCTTTCTTCAGTCTGATTATCTCTTCCTGTATCTCTTTTATCGTCATTTTATTCTCTCCAAATCATTTTGTATTATTTCTCCCACTCCTGCCACGGAACAAGGAAGCCTGTCTCATCAAGTTTCTGCTCTATGTTGTCCAGGATCTCTTCACTTGGAGCCTCTATCAGATGGTAATGATATCCGTTCGTAGCATTTCCAAGCAGGGACGACTGGCTGTTTTCCAATTTTTTCATAAATTTTGCCACGTCGTATCTGGAAGCAATATTCATCTTTGCAGTAACACGATTGTACACCGTATGACTTATACTTACATTCTTTACAACACCGCCATAATCAACTATGATCGTGAGTTCTTCCTCAGTCCTGTCATAACCGTGTTTTACTTTAAACTCTCTCTGACATTTTGATTCATTCTTGTATATATAACCCCTGTTAGTTGCAATTATACCATCATCAGCCGCCCTGATCACTGCAATGTCCTGCACTATTATCTGTCTACTGACATCGAATTCTGACGCAAGCTTATTTGCCGGAACAGGAACATCTGAATTCTTCACAATGTCAAGTATCCTTTCCCTTCTCTCTTTTGCCTTCACTTTATTCCTCCGCATGAAGATTTTTCATCGATATATCCATTATAGGTGAACTGTGTGTAAGCGCACCGCTTGATATATAATCCACTCCCAATGATACCAGTCTCTCTATGTTCTCTTTTGTAACATTGCCTGAACATTCTGTCTCCGCACGTCCATCGATCAAATCGATCGCAGCCCTCATCTGATCCGTTGTCATATTGTCAAGCATAATGATATCGGCTCCCGCTTCAACAGCCTCTTTTACCTGATCCAGTGTCTCAACTTCAACCTCTATCTTGCGGACAAATGGTGCATACTCCTTTGCCATTCTCACTGCATTGGTTATACTTCCCGCAGCGCCTATATGATTATCCTTAAGTAATACTCCATCCGACAAATTGTATCTGTGATTGCTGCCTCCGCCGACTCTGACTGCATACTTCTCAAATATACGGCAATTAGGTGTGGTCTTTCTGGTATCCAGCAGAGTAGTCTTGCTTCCTTTAAGAAGTTCTGCAACCTCATGGGTATATGTAGCTATACCACTCATACGCTGCAGGTAATTAAGCGCAACCCTCTCTCCAGAGAGAAGAACCCTGATATCACCAGTCACAATTCCCATAAGCTGGCCAGCCTTCACCTCATCGCCATCTTTGCAGAAGAACTCAGCCTCAGTGCTGTCATCTAAGAGGGTAAATACTCTTGCATATACATCAAGTCCTGCAATGATTCCATCCTGCTTGCATATCAGGTCTACTTTTCCTTTCTGTGCCTTTGGCATCACCGCATTTGTGGATACATCCTCACTTGTGATATCCTCCTGTAAAGCCATCATTATAAGCTTGTCCGCATTCAATTTCATTGTTATCTGATTCATTCTCAGCCTCTTCTTTCCGTTTCTGTCAAAACTATATTCTTATATTCTCTAAACAAACCGTCTATATCTTCATATTCAGACAGATCTATGTTGTCTTCTCCACAGCCTCTGTGCTCTCTGCTGAACATGATATCATCTGCCGCCCTCTGTGCAAAAACAAGCGACTCAAGTAACGAATTGCTTGCCAGTCTGTTTCTGCCATGCACTCCATTACATCCGGCTTCTCCTACCGCGTACAATCCTTCCATGGATGTCCTTCCGGCAAGATCTGCCTTCACTCCGCCCATGTGGTAATGCTGAGCCGGCACAACCGGTATCGGTTCAACAAGCACATCATATCCTTCATCCTTGCACTGCTTGTATATATGTGGAAAATGCTGCAAGATCACATCTCTTCCAAGCGGTCTCAGATCTTCCCACACATGCTCCGTTCCATCTATCTCCATCTGTTTCCATATTGCATGGCTGACTACATCACGAGGCTGCAGTTCATCTGTAAACCTTTCGCCCGCCTTGTTAAGAAGCCATGCGCCTTCGCCTCTCACAGATTCAGATATCAAAAATCTTCTTCCCTTATTCCGGCTAAACAGTGTCGTCGGGTGGATCTGTACATAATTCAGATTCTCTACCTCTACACCATGTTTTAAGGCAATTGCTATGGCATCACCTGTTATATGGGCAAAATTCGTTGAGTTCTTATATATACCTCCGATTCCACCACACGCCAATACAACATTGTTGGATCTAAGTATGCTTATGTTCTTGGCCTCATCAGCTATAACCACTCCACCACAGGCATTGTCATTGCAGATGATGTCGAGCATAGTCGTATACTCATATATCTCGATATTAGATTTCTTCTTTGCACATTCCAGCAAAGTGGATGTAATCTCTTTGCCGGTAATATCCTCGTGGAACAATATTCTGGGCTGGCTATGAGCTCCCTCCTTGGTGAAGGCAAGCTTTCCGCTCTCATCTCTCTCAAATCTGACTCCAAGCCTTATCAATTCTCTGATAACAAGATTCGATGATCTGATCATAAGATCGACTGTCTTTTTATTGTTCTCATAATGGCCGGCTCTCATGGTGTCTTCAAAATAATCTTCGTAATCTTCCTCACCCCGCAGCATACATATGCCGCCCTGGGCCAAAAAAGAGTCGGACTCATCAGCCCGCCTTTTTGTGATAATACAGACCTTTTTTGTCTCTGGAAAATTCAACGCACAGAACAAACCTGCAGCGCCAGTTCCCACAATAATAACATCATATACAGTGTTCATCATTTCTCCTCTTCAAGTAGGCATCATATTATTCTTTATAACCTGACTTGCATATAAACATAACATATGTAAACACATATGTAAAGATATATGTAATGTCGTGTGTAAACTTTTGATGTAAAGTTTTGAATTGGAGTTTTCTGTACACCATCTCTACTTTAAGACTTTCTTTATCTGTTTCTCTGTAGCTATCGGGTAAATATCATCCATATGCTTCACTATCCTCTCCCACGATTCCTCAGGGCTCTCACCATATGCGGACGTCACATGATCATATCCCCACAGCTTCTCCGGCATGGAATACACAGCCACATTCCAGCCGTATTCCGCCCCCTTTTTGTTCACCCGCTTTCTAAAATCGCACGCACACAGATAGGTCTGCATCTGAAGCTGTGTCATCGTACCCTCAAAGCCCTTCTCGCCGTCCTTGCCAAATCCGGCAAGTTTCTTGATATCAAATGAGAACAGCGCTGTATCATACATACTCTCCAGTTTTTCTGCTGCAAATTCCGCATCGCTCTCCTCATCTATCCGGTCATCCATGAACAGATCCATAATCTTCTTCTGTCTGAATGATGCAAGCTCATCATCCCATCTGGCATCGAAATCATATCCTGCTCTTCTATAATTTGCAAAATACGGGAACCATTTCTTTGAGATAAATCCCGCCTTATTGTGGAAAAATTTGCCGTATGCGATATCGCCTCTTCTGGCTATGATCTCACGCCACACCCAAGGATCCCTCTGCGCATCCTCACTCCACCAGTATTTCTCCGTGGTTCGCTCTTCCACCGAAAATCCAGGTATCTCATTGCGGAAAAGAGGAAGAAATCCCACTTCCTCTATATATCCGATAAGTTCGTCCACCGTATGCAGGCACTCCGGATCATCCTCCGAAACTCCATACATAATCCATGTTCCGTCTTTTGATTCCATAAACTCTCCTAAATTATTCGCCCCTCAAGGTGATCCATCTCATGGAGCACTATCTGGGCTATATATCCGTTGAACTTCATACGCTTTTTTGCAAATGATGCATCCTGAAACTCTACTTCTATGTCTCTATACCTTGTCACCTTTCTCGTGCCGTCCAGAGACAGACATCCCTCCTCTGTCTCGTAAGCCCCTGACTTTGACAGGAGTACCGGATTCAGCATGACAACATTGGCAAATCCCATACTGACGATGATTATCCTCTTCTTATATCCGATCATGTTGCCCGCCATGCCGACGCACCTCGCCTGATTTGCCGCTAATGTGTCCTGCATATCTGCTATGATCCCCGCATCCATAGTCGTCATCGGAGATGACTTCTGGCTGAGAAACATCTGATCTCTTACTATCTGTTTTACCATGGTCTATTACCTTTCCTTATCTACTCACCATTCTTCACGTACAGGAATAATTTCGACTTGAGCAGCTTCTTCGGCGTTGCCGAGATCTCGCATATCTCCTCGTATATGCGGTTGCAAACGATAAAATACGCAGCCAGGGCAGTCAGCACATTCTTCTGATTTGCGCTCTGGAAATTGTACTTCCCTGTCTTCTCATTCTTCTCGCTTCTGGCATGTTTTACCAGGTTATAGTCATTCCACCAATCCGCGATCCTGCCATCCACAAATGCGCTGAACGGCTTCAACTCGATATCTTCAAATGTGTCTATCGTCCTCACTGCGTCAAGCCTGATAGCCGGGAATTTCCTAAGCACAGGAGTAAGCCTGTCATGTATATTGTACTTCTTCCTGTAATCGTCCTCCTCTACCATCTTGCAATATATCTCAATCAGAGAGTCTATATTGCTGCAGATATTCAGGAACATATTTATGTATCTGCTTGAAAATGTCGAGAAGTTGCTCTTGTGGATATCCACATACTCAGAACTGATCCGGACATCCTTCTCAATAATCTGGTATTGCTTCCAGAAAATATTCAGGAACTCCTTCTCAGTTATGACAACTCTGGTCTTCTTCACCAGAACATTTACCCACAAATGTCCCTGACCTATCCTGTCAAGCCTGACATCCTGACTCGTCCATACATCCTCAAGGACCGCGCCTGAAACCGAATACACCATATCACAAACCTTTGTCTCGGTATAATTGGCAAATGTTCTTCCATCATCCCGCGTCTGCTCACCTTTTCCATACTTCCACGAAGCATAAAATACACCATCAATCTTAAGTGCTTTCATAACCTTCGCAAAGATCTTGATCATATCACCCTTGTCAACATGGAGCATCGAGGCACATGCCCACACAGCATCAAATTCATTTTCGTAATTCATGTCCTCAATGCGCTTATGTACAGCCTCTTTTCCCGTCAGCTCCTGAGTTTTCCTGCACATAGCCTCAGACGCATCCAGAGATACGACATCATATCCCTTGTCCAGAAAATATTTGCTGTCACGGCCACTGCCGCAGCCAAGATCAAGAATCCTGCTGCCCGGCTTGAGATGTTCCTCAAATCGCTTGTAAATGTCCGACATGTCAGCATTTCTGGTGACATCGGAATATCTGTCAGCATATTTGTTGTAGTATTCTATTGTTCTATTTGTATTTTTATCATTCATTAAAATCTGACCTCTTCCGGTTCGTTGGTGGTGAGGTTTCGAATCCCCCTCCACCTTCATATGTATCTACAGATTATTTGCCTTCCGCAGTAGCTTCTCAAATGACTCCGCAAATCTCTGATCATCCTCTTCTGTCCTCTTCCTCGGCCCTTTGATATGATTCCGGCTTGACGCCCTCCGCGCCTTCTTGTTCAGGTGTCTCTCCATAAGCATCTGATCGATATTCTCATTTGTATACCATTTGCCCGATTGGTGTATCGCAAATGCACCTTTTCCCAGCGCCATCGCCGCCACACCATAATCCTGCGTAACCACTATGTCGCCCCTGTGACAAATGCTTATCAGCTTGTAATCCACAGCATCCGCCCCGGCCCCAACCACGATAACCTCACTGTAGTCAGATGTGAGGACATGGTTGGTATCGCAGAGAAGCGTTACCGAGATGTTATATTTTGTTGCTATGTCTTCAACTATATCAACCACCGGACACGCGTCAGCATCAACAAATATCTTCATTGACCTAGTCCTTTCTCGTGCTGTCTCTACAGCAACGACTTTAATTTAGACGCCTCCTCTTCTGTAAGTGTCACACCCTTACCCATCTTCTCATGCTCCGGTGCCCACTCTCTGATATCATACTTTGGTGTGCCACCGTTCCACGATATCTTATTAAGTTCCTTAGTCCATCCCTTTGCACTTTCCGAGATCACTCCTATGTGCTCCACTATTTCGTATTTAAAATCTGCCATTTTTTATGTATCTCCTTTATCCTTTAAAGATAAAGCCCGTCACAACTCTTTGTTTGATGTGATGGGCCGTTGTTAATCATTATATCTGTTTTTATGAGGCTTTTCAATGATGCTATATCCTCAGAGACGTGGGATTACAATTATTGGAGCGAAGAAAACAATTCTTGATCTATCATGTCCATTGACTTCATCTTTGACAACCACTCATCTGGTATACCTTCAAGTCCATACATGATTCCCGCAAGTCCCCCGGCTACCGCTGCCGTAGTATCTGTATCGCTGCCCAGATTCACCGCCTTGAGCACACAATCCCTGTAGTTATCCGTCGTAAGCAGGCACCACATAGCCGCCACAAATGTATCAACCACATACCCTGAAGATCCCATGCCATCACTTCTCAACACATTTTCAATACCGATAGCTCCCGACAACTTTGAATTGCCCGGCACATGTCTCTTTATCGACTCTGCAAGTGACACACCATTTACAAGATCAATGGCAATCCTGACATAACACACACAGGCAAGCTTTGACAAGCTGTGTGCATGTGTTATAGCTGACACAGCCTCTATCTCCGCGTCCGTTATCCCTTCAACAAATGCCAATGGAATGATCCTCATAAGCGAACCATTGCCATTGGACCACTCGTCATCACAACCTCTTCCAGATCTGATAGCCGCAGCGCACGTATTTCCACAGTCAAACACTTCTCCAAACGGTGTATATGCTCCTTCTTTTAGCCATCTGCGGAATCTGTCTCTGATATCATCCACGTCAACTCTGCCACACACTTTGATACTGGCGCAAGTGGCTAGCGCCATACTGGTATCATCCGACCAGGTTCCCTCCGGCTGATTGTGCGTACCATAGCCTATCATATCTGTACATTCAAATGCGCCCCTGAATTTAAATTCATACGGAACGCCCAACGCATCACCTACGGCGAGACCGTAGATGGCGGATTTTAGAGTATTTGTCTTTTCATTCATATTTCTTTCTACCTACATACATCATCATTGTCTTTTTCGCTCTTTATCACGTCAATATATCCACCAGTTATAACTCCTGCAGGCAAAGCCACTACTGCTATCCCCACTATAGATGATACCATACTTACCAGCTTACCGAATACTGTAACTGGATAAATATCTCCATATCCAAGGCAATAAATGTTATTTGTCTATTGGTCTTGTAAATTTGCACTTTGGATATGCACTACATCCCCAGAACATGCCATATTTACCATTTCTTTTCACAAGTTCACTACCACAAAACGGACACTTTGTCTTGATATTTTCAATATGCTGTTTCTTTTCAGCGGTGCTCTTATTGGTCAGATTTGTCAGCTTGTCCTTCATCGCCACTATCTCATCATGAGTATACTTATCTGACATACCGTTAAGCTGAGATCGTAATCTATTAAGCATATGTGGTCTACGCACTATTATAACATTCGATGTATCTGGCGGTACTTTCTTCAATGTACACCTCTCAGAAAATACTATGTACGACATAAATTCTGACACTGGCTTTCCCAGATATTCTGCCAACGCCTTTATATGTGTCCTGTTCTGCTTTATTGGATTATAAAACTTATGTTTCTCCCCATTCGGAAAGCTCTGTGTCCAGTTCAACTGATTGCAATCGCCAAATATCCACCCGCTGTAATTCTTACTCTCGATTACAAATATGCCCTTCTCATGTATCATCAACATATCTATTTCCGTAGTCTTGCTGCCTGTCGGAACATAAACATTCTTGAGGACAACAAGATCACCAGCTATGTTGTCATGTGTAAGTGCATATTCAGTTAAATACTCACCGTACTGCCCTACATTTCTGTAATGCAGGAGTGAGGTTATTATGCCTGGCTGTTCGCCTTTTAGTATTTCGAATAATCCCATACAATTCTCTTTCTTGTCTATTATACAATTATGCTTTTTCTTCTACCTATCCATCAGTTGTAAACTCAATGCTCTAGTATATCCAATTTGTTTTTCAAACATTATATCCCATAAATCCAGACACTTTTCTGCGATTTTTTTATATGTTTCTGATTTACAGCCGACCGTTTCATCATATAAAGCAAGCACTAATCTTGAAATATGCCCAACTATACCATAAGATGCATCTTTATTACCATCTACTCTATTTAAACAATTCTGACATAAAGTAATTATTATTTCCCCATAAGCTTTCAAAGAACCTATCGAGCTATCTAAATAAGTAATAAATGAATTTAACAACAATTCACTAACATTAGATTTCATTATTTCTATCAAAAATTCTGAATCAGACTCTAAATCAAGCATATTATCTCTAAATATATTCCACATAGGATAACTAATCTGATCACTAAACCTTATATATCTCAAAATGATTTCTTTACTTTTGTTTCTATATTCCGGCACATTTAAATAACATACTGCCATATGAACGATTGCATTTTTTTGATTTTTGTTCATCATTTTGATATTAATTACAGTATCTTTAAATTCATCTTTTGTAATATAAAGCTCACCTATAGCATATCCACCAATTTCAATTAATCTTTTATCTTGAGACATAAAACAAGTGTTTATAATTTGAAGTACATCTTGTGGATATTCGTTATACATTTGAAGAAGATAATTTCTTGAATACATTACTCCAACCATTCGAATATCTAATTTAAATAAATTAATCATCCTTTCTTCTGCCCACTGTCTATCGAAATAATTTATTTGGTACAATAACGGAAAGCACGAAAACTGCACAATTTTATTATTATCTTTAATCATTCTATCTATTAAATCCTTACTTTGGGAAAGTAATAAATTATTTTTTGATAACAAATTTGCTAATGCATTTATTGCATATCCACTTGCACAATTTATAGATTTAGATAATAACTCCTCACTACTTTCTTGAGCTGTATCTATGATTTTTTCATAATCTGATGCAATTTCGAACAACTGTCTAACTGTATTTTTTGACCACGAATTAAGCTCCACCTTTCTAATAATCTCACAAAACGGAAATGCTATATCTGGATTCTCATAATATGGAAATCTTGAGAAAAGTTTCTCCCATACAGTTACATCAACATCATTAATACTTTCAGCCATTGATGCACCATAGAATAAGGAATTAATATATATTTTATCAATTTTCTCCTTTTTCACTGAAAGCACCATATTTATTATATTTACTATATTAGATGATACCGCCGCCTGAAAATCTCTAGCGTATAGTTCTAGTGAACTTTCTATGAATCCCCCCTCAACTTCTTTCCACTGTATGTTCTTCCTGTTTTCTCTATTCACAATTCGGGTATTAGTTATAATCTGTTTCCATTGTGTCACCCCTAGTTTTTTACCACATACCGGTGACTTCACCCATCCAGCATGTCCATTTTCTTTATTATATAAATATATTACACCATTGAACTTTCTATCTAGGACACTTACCAATTCTCTACAATAATTATCCAATAGGTTATATGGAATACACTTTAACAAGCTATATTGAAATTCCCCATAAAAACTCCAATATACAGATTCGTCTTTATGTCTTCTATTATACTCAATTCTTTGTTTATACCTCTCTTTTCCTGTTGATGGAATATACTTTATTAAAGCATTAAGGAACTCATTTCGTCTCAATTTATCGCAACTAGATATGTGAACTTCTAATATTCTTCTGGCTAATACTAGTTGATCCTTCTCACTACTTGTATAATCAAATATCCTTCTTTCAAAATCTCTAGTAATATATTCTATAACTTTATTACTATAATTTTCAGGTAAATAGGAAAGGAAATGCAAAATTATCTCATTAAAAACCAAATAATTCTTCCCCATATATCTCTCATAATAACGCCATACAAAATCTGGATTTTTTGAAATGAGTGCAACATTTGCCTTTTTAATTAATTCAACAGCTACCCTCTCTATGCTCTTATTATATAAACCATTTCCATTCCAACTGCTATACTTTATCCTTATATCATCTTCTAATGGAATATATGGAATCAATTCTTCTAGTATCTTTTCGCCATTTTGCACCAACATTTTATCAGTTACATCCACAAACTCTTCTTCATATTTATAAATTATTTTTTCCGATGATGACATATGGTTTTTCAATAACAAAGTTATTAACATTATCATCCTAATCTGACACTGTTTCATTAAATTATATACATTTATATAAAACTCTTGAATCCAATTAGGATATTTATTATAAAATTTCAATCTTAATTTGAACAATTCGTCAGATTCAGATTCAATATTATGATAAAAACATTGCTTAAACCTTTCATCATCCTCAACATTAACAAATGCATGTTTTTCTATAAATTCTACATATCTATCATCTAAGTCGACACTTATTGAATCTAATAATCTAATCACTATATCCTTAAGATTGTCATCATAAAACCATTTTTCCAATATTCCATTTTTAAGTAATATATCTACATAAGTTTTTCTCCCTAAAATAACATTATCTATCAACGTATTTCTTTTCGTGGAATCCATGCAGTTTTTTATAACATATTCTTCTATTACCTCATCCGTTTCTGATACCTGTCCTAATAACTCAAAAAAGACATACTTTACATAATATCGTACTTCTGAAGATTTCAACATTTCTTCCCCTGCATCTAAGAATACTGAAGAATCATATTCCAACCAGTATTGTAGAAACATCTGCACTTGATATCTTCTAACAGGAGTCTGTTTACTTTTATCCCCTATTATCTGCTCAATATTATTATTAATATAAAAATCTTTTATCATTTTTTTGGAAATAAAAAAATCCAAGATAGATTGATGAACAAATCCAATTTTGTTCCCATTTACAACAACTAAATCAGAATGCTCTAAATATGACAAACCTATTTGACTAACATTTAGTACTGCTTTTGGAATATAACTTTCCCCATTTCTATCTAGGACACTTATAATGCTCTCTAATGTTTCTGTTATATTCTTATCTTCAAGCCCTGAATTGTTTGCGTTATTAAGAATCTGTTTATACCATTCATCTATCAAATTATATGTTGTATTACATTTTTTACATATATTATCCGTATCCAAATGTTGCCAGATAAAAAGATTACTTGGTATGCGCAATATATTTCTCAGCTTCTTATCCAAAAAAATATATTTTTCTCCAACTATATTTTGTACCGTCTCATCATCTATATTTCCAATACATACTTGTTCCCATTTTTCTGAATTGCCATCTTCATTTTCAAACAAATTCTTGATATTATTATCATTTTTCAAATCAAAATCTCTACATACAAATACTGTTACTATTTTATGTTTTCTATTAGCATTAAGAATTTTTATCTGTTTTATTATTTCAATACATATTGATAATGGTTCAGCAGAATTTGACTGAGTCCATCTCAAAGAATCCAATTGATCAAAAATTAAAACAGCTTTGCTTTCTAATGATATCCGATGAAGAGAATACTCTACCGTACAAGGTAATCCCAATTTTTTTGCCCATTCTTTACTATTCTCTCTTGGCATTTTTCTATCAAGTTTTATCGCTAAATGCGGAATATTGGCCTCTTCACAATAATTCAATATCGACTCTGTACAGCCACTTTTGCCATATCCAGCCCCTCCCGAAATAACAAATGAAGTTTCATTTTCTATAAACTCTTTACATTTAGCGAATTCTTTACGATTGATAAGGCCTCCATTTAACGTTTTAAAACTCTCACGGTATTCTTGATTTAATAATTTTATCCGTGGATAAATCATATTATCTGAATTAATCCCACTTAATGTTATCCCTTTCTTATCAAATATTTTATGTAAAACCTCAACCGTTATATTCTGACCACATATGTCACCATCTATAATATATCTAGTTAATGCGTCTCTAACTGTCTCGCGATCAGTAGTAAATAAAAAGCTAATTTTCTGATTTATTAACTCATTAAGATCATACTCTGACATTTGTTCAATATTTATCCGTTTCAGATAATCTATACTTTTATACAAATCCATTTCATTCGAAGTATCCAATTTCATATATGTGCAAAACGAATAATATGATTTTTTAAACTCAGTGCTTGAATTTTTTATTTGATAATCTATGTAATCCCTTGAATTTTCACTGGTATTTATTGCTCGCAAATGTAAATCAACTATATGACTACACCCTATCGCACTCATCAATGAAACTTTTCTATTACAATCTCTATCAAGTTGAAACTTCCAATTTTGCAATATTCCTCTTAAATTCAAATCTGAAACAGTCCAATACTCCATACTTGAATTTCTGGCTTTGCACTGTTTATGTATTTTTATTCCGTTATTATCAGTAACAAGAATATCCGTAGCAATTTCATCATCACCTAAAGCTTCTATTACCACACTACTATTTTCTTCACTGACTATCTTCAACAACTCATATGTAATACATGATATTTCATACCTATTTCCCTGTTTATCTGCTCTTCCACCCGATTCTAATGGCATTTATCTGATCTCCTACATAAAATTCACTTATCATTAGCATAATAATTATCAATATTAAACCCAACATTTTAACACATTTTTTAATTCAGCTTCATCAATTTCACAGGTTAGTATTTTGGTATATAATATTTTGTATACCCCATACTTAAATATCTTAACCATTTTTAACAACCATCCATAATCCAATTCTTTATAATATAGTTTTTCTTTTTTCTCTGTAACTGCAAACTTATTATCACATAAATAATATCCTTCATGAACATATTGGTTTCTTAAGCTATTTAACTCTTTTTTTAAATTTTCTATATTAACTTTATCATCATAACTAAATAGGTCTATATTCTCATCAACAAAAGTACTTAACCTATCATAATTACTTGGATACTTTCCTGTTTCTTTCTCCAAATATTCTCCCATATATAAATCAATACACCTAAAATAAAAAACAAATTGGTCCTCCAATGTTGTGGGAGAAATAAATCCAATGGGGATATATTTATTTCTATTGGCGGTAGTCCTATAATCTAATATTTTATACATTTTCTCAACATATTCAAAAAAATTCATTTTTACTGGCTGGTATAACACTTTTTCACAATACTTATCTTTACATAGTAATTTATGTTTTACATCAAAACACTTATTGTCAGTAGTAATAATGTATGTAGTATAAGAATGAAGTCCTAGTAAGCAGTAAGAATTTATAATTACATCAAACTCGTTTATGTATTTTAAAATTTCTTCGCATTTTATAGGTTGATTCAATTTAATCTTAACATTATTTTCCCACTCAATAGAAACATTTAGGTTATCATTATTTAAGATACTATTACTTCTCCCACCAAACTCTAAACAATCTATATTATTCTTATTTATTTCTATAGTTTTCTTGTTTGGATTAAGTATTTGCCTATAAACAATCTCATTTTCATTTTTACTAATATCTATTGATGGGTTACTATATAATTTGTTTAATGCCGAATTATATAATATAACCTCTTTAATATTATTATTAGCAAATGCCTCAAAATCATTTTCTTTTTTTGTTGATAAATAAAAATCTGTTTTATATTTTTGGTATTGTGTCAGTCCCCATTTTGCCCCCACCTTATGAAACCTTGATGAAAACATAAATCTTCTATTTAATAAATCCTCTATATAAATATTCTTATAGGCAACCTCCGAACCTATTGGCATATATTCATCAATGTCTTCATAGTAATCAAATATCATCACTTCCAGATACCCTTCTCCAAAATCATATTGACCTTCATATTTTGACTCCATATTAGATACATATACACTACATCTATTCATTTGCTGGTCTCCTATTCCTTCTCCTCCGCAACCATACCAATCTCGCCACGACTCTCACCATACACAACCTTCTGCGTACCACCTATACTCATAGCTCCACCGACACCATAATACTTCTCAAAGAACTGTTTCAGTTTTTCTATGACCACCTGTTTCTTCTTGTCACGTCCGCTTCCTCCAAATCTTGAAACTGGTGGCATAAGCTTGTCTATATCAGTTCCTGCAGTTCTGATTTCTCCATCGCGGAATGCATTTTCTATATAGCGTCTTGTGTTCTCTGGATTCAAGCGCTCCTCGGATATGAGCTGAGCAAGATCATTTTCACGCTGCTCTACAACAAACTCCCGCCATTCAGCCATTACATCCTCTACATCATTGATTCCTGCAATGAAATTTTCTATCAGCGCTTTCTTGCTGCGGAGTTCTGGACTCGCCTCTACTGCTCGCTTAATAGTTATGAGGACTTCCTTATCCTCACAATGTGTATCATGATATTTTTTGACAAGCATGAGTATATAATCTATGTTGATTTCTATTTGCTTTATAAGCTCAACCTCAAATACAATGTCGTCCGTTATATCTGTACTTTCATTATTCTCTCTCTTGCGTCTCCATTCATCGCGCAAATCCTGATAACGTCCAAGATAATCCTGCAAATCACGTTCAGAAATAAGTTCATTTCCTTTGTATTCATCAAATGACAACAGAAGATTTCTCATTCTCAGGAATGCACCAAATAACGCAATAAAGGCTTTCTGATTCTGCTCACCTATTATTTGTGGATCCATAAGTGGAAATTTCTCCTTAAGCTCCTCTACCATATCTACATATCCTGGCATATGCTCGCCATCAACCGACTCATAGCCGTAATAATAATCTTTGAAACTCTGGAGAAGAACTATTCCACCTGCATTTTTATCACCAAACAGTGATATTGCGCTGTCCACTCTCTTCTGAAGATTTCTAAAACAGACGATATTTCCAAATGTCTTTATAGAATTTAATATACGATTTGTTCTGCTGAATGCCTGGATCAAACCATGCATCTTCAGATTTTTATCAACCCATAAGGTATTCAGTGTTGTTGCGTCAAATCCCGTCAGGAACATATTTACAACAATCAACAAATCTATCTCCTTATTCTTCATTCTAAGCGATACATCCTTATAATAATTCTGGAATCTATCACCGTCGGTTGAATAATTTGTATGGAACATTTTATTATAGTCATCTATTGCCCCATCCAAGAAGTCCCTTGCGGTCTGATCAAGTGCCGTAGTATCCTCTGGATTCTCCTCGTCAAGCAGGCCATCCACTTCCTCTTCATTTGCCGCGTAGCTGAAGATTGTAGCAATACGCAAATGCTTTGTCGGATCAAGTTCCATCTGGCGTTTGAACTCCTGATAATACAGTTTTGCCATGGGAACAGAGGCTACTGCAAATATGGAATTAAATCCACTAAGTCTCTGTGACCTTTTTATTTCTTCAACTGCGCCTCGCTCAGCAGACGCAACCTCCTGTATATTCGTCAGAGTATTGTATATGTATGTCTTATCTCCCCTATAGGTCTTCTGATCAAAATGATCTAATATATACTTTGTGACCAACTCTATTCTCTTTGGCGCCATCATAGCTTTTTCACGGTTGATATCCCATACCATCTCATCTGTGATTTCTTCATCAACATCCATTGTCTTGATATAATCAACTCTGAACGGCAACACATTATTGTCATTGATGGCATCAACTATAGTGTAGGCATGCAACTGATCTCCAAATGTCTGAGCAGTTGTAAAAAACTCTGGATTCTTTGCTTTTCCTGAATTAACAGAAAATATCGGCGTACCCGTAAATCCAAATAGATGATATTTTCTGAAATTTTTAACTATTGCTGTATGCATATCGCCAAACTGACTTCTATGACATTCATCAAATATGATAACCACATGCTTGTCATAAACCTCATGTCCAGGATTTTTCTTGATAAATGTCGCCAGTTTCTGAATAGTTGTGATTATTATGTGAGCATTATTATCCTCAAGCTGTCTCTTCAGGATACGTGTAGAACTGTTACTATTTGCAGCTCCCTTCTCGAATCTGTCGTACTCCTTCATAGTCTGATAATCCAGATCCTTACGATCAACAACAAATAAAACCTTATCTATATACGAAAGCTGTGACGCCAATCTTGCAGTCTTAAAAGATGTGAGTGTTTTCCCTGATCCCGTGGTATGCCAAATATATCCTCCACCAGCTACACTTCCATACTTTTTATAGTTATTAGCTATCTCTATTCTATTCAATATTCTCTCTGTCGCCGTTATCTGATACGGACGCATTACCATGAGTATGTTTTCAGATGTGAATATACAATACTTTGTGAGTATGTTAAGCAACGTATGCTTTGCAAAGAAAGTCTTTGTAAAGTCAACCATATCTGGGATGACTTTATTATTTGCATCTGCCCAGAAACAGGTAAATTCAAAGCTATTACTTGTTTTTCCGCGTTTTGTATTGCCAGCCTTAGCATCCCTTATGGCATTATCACGCGTGCTATTCGAATAATATTTGGTATTTGTTCCGTTTGAAATTACAAAGATCTGGACATACTCAAAAAGCCCACTGCCTGCCCAGAAAGAATCTCTCTTATATCGATTGATCTGATTGAATGCCTCTCGTATCTGAACGCCCCTTCGTTTAAGCTCAACATGAACAAGTGGCAGTCCATTGACAAGAACTGTCACATCATATCTGTTATCATGTTTTGCCCCATCCTGGAGTCCCATCACATACTGATTTATAACCTGCAACCTATTATTGTGGATATTGGTCTTGTCAATAAGTGAAATATTCTTGGTTGAGCCATCATCCCGCTTAAGAACTTTTCTGTAATCCTCCTGAATATTACGTGTCTTATCCTGCAAACTAAAGTTTGGATTTGCAATATCATTATTGAAGAAATATGTCCACTCTTTATCTGTGAACTCGTAATTGTTGAGTTCCTGCAGCCTCTCACGAAGATTGTTTATCATATCCCGCTCGGTATGTAATGGCAGATATTCATACCCCTGCTCGCAGAGCATCCTTATAAACTCCTGCTCCAACTCTGCCTCGCTCTGATAACTATCAGAACGTCTTTTTACCGGTTCATATTCTGTAACAACTGTATTCTCCGATGTCTCCGCTACTATGTTAAAATATGACACTCTGTATCCCCCTTTGCCTCATCTTTAAGTACTTCATCTATGATTTTTAGTTCATCTTTATCAAACTTGTGATTTGAAAATATCTTTTTATCTGTAGTACAACACATTGCCACAAATATATGTTTTCTCCATTCATCCGTTATCTCAAATAAACAATTCTTATGATACTTGTCCTTATTTTCTCCACCAAACATAATCAAACACAAGCTGGCTGTAATTGGAAATATGATCTCATCATTTTCGATATATTCATCATCTATAATATAGTCTCTGTTTGAATGCACCATATATACAGGATTATCTGTCGTTATCAGCATCGCTTCATTATCAACACCTATCATAAACGACATACCAAACATAGGTCCCATAATAGCATTTAGTACCCTCATTTGTGAATCTCTTATCACACCTGAACTTTTATCTTGTTCAACATTTTCCTGATTTGAGCATAAAAAAAGTAAACATGTTAAACGTACTAAATTCATTAATTGTCTATCAGTTTTACCATCGCAATCAATCTTCTTGGCCACATCAAAAGCACTATTCAGAAAATGCGGTGTTCTAAGTAACTGAACCGTTATGTAACCAATAAAGTGCATCTTCTCATCGCGTGTTAGAAAACACTTTGTCTTATAATTATCTTTGACAAATGCCTTCTTTTCAATATTTGTTCTAAGTTCTGCATATCTTCTTTCTAATATACTAAAACAATTCTCCAACCGATTATCATAGACTATTTCGCCACTCTTACCCGTAACCTCATACAAGTCATTTTAAAAGCAAACAGAATTTGTTGGTACCGCTATATTGCTTTGTGTTCTTTCTTGTAAGTCATAATAAAACACACCATATTTAGGTTTTGAATTTTTACTATTTTCACTACATTTGTTTAAGTATTGTGGTGCAAAGCCTCTCAAATACACCTGTGGAACATAATGCTGTCTCCTTGTCCTATTAAAACCGTTGGGCATATATCACAACTCCTTAAATGATAAAAGCTTGTCTCTGTAATATTCATATTGTTTCTGGCGTGCTTCGATCTCTGCTGGAAGTCCTGTGGACAAATCATTGCACAGGGTGTCAAAACGGTCAAGAATTTCCGTTATTCTTTTCTGCTCCCTGATCGTTGGAATAGCAATTGAAATATTTAAAATATCTGCTTTCCTCAAATTTGTCTGATCTGCTCCGTTATCATATTTCAGCAACTGTGGATTGCGGTTTAACATATAATACAAATATTTTGTAGTAACCAGCTCCGTTTTCCTTACCATAAATGCTCCAATTCTCTGATTAAGAGTGTATTTATCATCCTCGTCAACTAAATAACATTTAGCCAACGCACGACCGCTTGGCAAATCACTCATAACCATTAAAACATCGTTTACATATAATGGACAAATCTGCTCATTTGAATATTTTTTTACTTGCCCATCAGTGGAAATAAACTTAGAATTTACAACAATATATTTTCCATCTGCCACAATATTTTTTTCATGACCTTTTCCATTTCTGAAATTGGCAATATAATCAAGCCTAACTATTGCATATCCAAATACATACTGCACAAGCTTAATTATATTTAACTCTGTCTGTCTGTCTGTCTGTCTGTCTGTCTGTC
>UMCS01019187.1_pt1 | contig 40513 bp, 81 predicted proteins | sample 1964281 | NCBI WGS metagenome assembly UMCS01 (sample SAMEA4835973, study PRJEB28245) | human gut metagenome | biome: gut microbiome; material: fecal sample | place: Denmark | collected 2008
TCAGAAATATAATCTGGAACCATTCTTTTTGCTGTACATTTAGCAGCAAGTTCAGTTAAATACCAATATTTACTATCTTCATGAATGTTATCTTCTTCTAATACATATAAAAGTTTTGGAAATGCTGGAGTAATATATACTCCTTTTTCATTTTTAAATCCTAATATTCTTTGTTTCAAGAATTCTTCTATTATCATTGCTAATTCTTCTTTGTATTCATCTGTTTCGCCTAAATACATATTAACAGATAAAAATGGTGCTTGTCCGTTTGTATTAGTCATAGAGTTTACTTGATAATTAAATGTTTGTACTCCTGCTTCTATTTCTTTTTTAGTTCTTTGCATTGCAATTTCCTTAATTTTATTATCATATTCTTCTATGCTTAAATCACCTAATATTTCTATGTTATCAAATTCTTTACTAACTTCTTCAAAGTATTTATTATAACTGTCCCTAACAAATGGTGCTAAATGTGTAAGAGAAACTGTAGCTCCACCATAGCTTGATGACGTAACTGCTAAAATTATTTGTGTTGCAATTGTTGCAGCTGTCAAAAATCTATGCGGTCTTTCTATCATAACTCCATTTATTACTGTTCCGTTTTGTAACATGTCATCTAAGTTAATTAATTCGCAATTGTGAAGAGCATTTTGACCAAAATAATCCATATCATGAAAATGAATAATTCCCTCATCATGTGCTTTTACAACTTCTTTTGGTAATAATAATCTTCTACTAATATCTGTACTGGTAATACCAGCCAAATAATCTCTTTGTGTAGTAACTACTTTAGCATTTTTATTAGAATTTTCATTATTCCAATAATCACTATTGCCTCCTATAAGTTCCTTTACTTCTTCATCTGTAGTATTAATAGCTCTAACTATAGACCTTTTTTCTCTATACACTATATATTGTTTAGCTAATTCAAATTTGCCAAGTTCCATAAGTTTCTTTTCTACAATATCCTGAATTTCTTCTACTGTTATTATATCTTTATCTAAAGATTTAATATATTTTGCAATTTCTTTTTTATTTGCTATGCTAGCTTTTTCTCTACCTTTTACGTCTTGATTAGCTCCTGAAATTGCTTCTATAATTTTGTTACTATTAAAGTCAACAATTTTTCCATCTCTTTTTTTTACTTGCATATGCTCAACTCCCTTATATTATTTTAGGTCTATAAGAGATAATTCCCAATATATTTATTATATCAAATTTTATAACAAATGTCAATATTTTTATATTATTTTATTTATTTTTTTTAATTAGACAACTCTACATCAAAATTAAACTCTAAACATTTTCTTGAAGCTAAGTAATCGCATTGATGAACAAATTTTTGCATACCTGTTTGTGGTTTTGGCAATACTTCTTTCCCTGTTTTATAATCTTTATTAAAGTTACCCATATGTGTTTCAATATTCATTGCAATTATTTCCTTCATTCCTTTATCTAAAACTCCAGTTGAATTTCTTACTGCATCAGCTGCTAGTAATGGATGTTCTACAACTGTATATCTTGACCCAGCATTTCCATGCTTTCTAGTATCATGTAAAATCAAAGAAGCCAATATCAAATCTTGTCTGTCTTGATTATATGGATAAAGGTCAGTCCTAAATAATTCATAAGCTATTCTTGTAGCAGCTTTAGTATGTCTAACCAACCCTCCTTCTCCTAGAGCATAATTAGGATGATATTTCCCTGTGCTAGAAGCAGCTACAGAAAAGAAATAATCTGGTGTTTCCTTATCTAACATATAACTAACAAAATTTTTAATTTCAATATTTTTTATTAAATTTAACTCAAATGAAAATAACTCACTTTTATTCATTTATAATTTTTACCCCTCTCTTTTTTATTTCCTCTAGTATTCTATCAGGTAATTCTGGTTTACCTTCTAAAGTAGCACTTACTCCATAACATCCAATTAAATAACTAAACCAATTAGCTTTATTCTCAAAATAATCTTTTTCAACATTTTCTCTGTTTTCTTTTATTTTTTTATCTATCTCTTCTGGAGATAAATCAATATCTAAAATTTTATCTCCTTTTATTTTTGGTTGTAGTTTTAAATATTCCTTATAATATTCACTAGTATATCTACCACCACCATTTTCCATAAGTTGAGATAAAGTTTTTATGTTTTTGTTCTTAACCCAACTACTCCATTCAGTAACTTTTATGATTTTAGGTTTGGAAAATTCCACCAACTGATATTTTTGAGAACTTCCCCACCAATCATTACCTAAAAATTCAAGAGCTCTCCATACATATAGATTATATAAATATACTTCACTAGTGGTTTTAGTATAATATTCGTATCCTTTATCCCATTTACTAGTTTTTTTTGCTCCTTCTATTTTCTGACTTAATTGTATATCACGTATCGCTTCTTTGTATTGTTCCATTTTTTCATGTAAAGCTCCCCAATGTTGACCAATCCTTGCCATTATTAATTTGTCTTCGCATTTACCATTAATAAATGTAGAACTTTTCAATAACTCTAATAACAAATCAGAACCAATTCCAACTACTACTTTCATATCATCTTTAGATAATAAACAATTCCAAAAAGATAGTTTTCCACCTTGACTTGACCCTTTTGCACTATCTAATATTTCTAATTTAATATCTTTATTATCTATAATATATTCTATATAATCATCTTCTGTATAATTATAATATTTTCCAGAAGCCCATCTCTTAGCTGTATCAATAGCCTCAGGTTTATTACTACTAGCTATCATTGCCTGAGGATAGTTATATCGTCTATTCTTTTTTTCAGCATATATATATAATTTTTCTGGAATTTTCCATCCTTTATATTCCATATTTGTTCTCCTTTATAGTGTTTTTCCTAATTTTCTCCACTCTCTATTAAAAATATATTCCCATTGTTTATCAGTAATATCAGGGCAATCTTGAAACCAATCAAATAAAATGTCTGCTTCTCCATCTTCTAAACTTTCATCATCTACTTCAAAGTCCCAAGGATATATTTCTAATATTTCTGAGCTATTTTCAGAATTCGATTTTTCATTCAAAGCACTTTCTATAACAGTTATAAAATCACTACCCATGAAGTGTTTATTAATCCATACTGATGGTTCATGATTATCGTCGTTCCATAATAAAATTCTATCTCTCATCATTTATCTCCTTTATTTTATTATATAAGTTTTCTCCATATATTTCTATTATCTCAGTTGGAGATAATAATTTTATAGCTTCTTTAAATGTTGCTTCTCTATAATCAAATTTATCTATTGATATATCTAAAAGTTCATTTAATCTTATAATCTCAAAAAATCCTTTTGAATAAGGTATAAATTGATAATATCCTTCATTTATATCCCTGATAATTTCTGCTTTTTTTGCTATTAATAAATTTTGCATCAATTCTTCAAGAGAACTACATACTTTAAATCCATCTTCTATATCTGTTTCTTCTATTTTTTTATATCTATTAAACCATCTTTTTTCCAGACCTTTAATTTTATATGTTATACAAAACTTCCATAATTTTTTACTCATCACTAGTTTTCTCCTTATAATATAAAATAACATTTATTACTAACAATAGAATTAGAACAATTGTTAATATAATAGCAACTATATTTCCAAGTACCATAGCTAAGCATATCAACCAAACAATTCCAGTTAGCCAACATAATAATATTAAAAGAGCTATAATTATACCAATCAATTTTATAAAATTCATTATACTAATACCTCCTTTACTAATTGGCTAATAGTTTTACCATCTGCTCTAACACCTACTTGAGATTTAACTTCTCTGATTAGAGTACCCATTTCATTTAAGTGATAAATATTTAATTCAGACATAGTTTCGGCAATTATAGATTTTAATTCTTCAATAGAAAGTGGCTCTGGCATATAAATATTTAAAGTTAATATTTCTTCTTCTGTTTGATTAACTAAATCTTCTCTATCCGCTTTCTTGAATTCTTCTATCGCATCTTTTTTTTGTTTGATTTGTTTAGATATTAATTGCAATATTTCAGTATCATTTAAGTCTCTATGTTTTTCTTTAGATATATTTAATATCTCTGCTCTTAACATTTGTATTGTATTTTTCTTTATTATTTCTTTATTAATTAAATATTTTTTAAAATCTTGTAATAGTTGTTCTGATAATTTCATATAATCCCTCCTTTAATTAAATATAATATTTAATATTTGTTTAAATTTATTAGGTTTATTATTCTGTTTATCTAACTTGTATTGTTCTTCATTAATACTTTGTTGAAAAGAATTGGCTGTTTTGAAATCATTGTGTTTAATATAATAGTGTTTAGCTTTTTTTAACTGTTCAATATTATGTTCATAGCATCCAGGCACTAAAATAGGAACACCTTCCATCCATTCTTGATACATATTATCTACCTCCTTTTTTATAAACCAAATTATCTTTTTTCCAATTTAACCCATAACATTTTTGTAGATGTTTCTCTACTTTAGCTTCTAGTTCTAAGGTATTCAATCCATTATCTTGTTCTGTATGACAATTATTACATGCAGTAAATATATTTTCTGGAATACCTAAGCCGCCTTGACTTCTAGGTATGAAATGACAACATGCACATTCTATAGGAACATATTTATGACATAATATACACTTATGGTTGTCTCTTTCCCATACTATTTCTTTTACTGAATAAGGTATACTGGTTGCAATAGTTCTTGCTTTCTTTTTATTTGAAATCGCTTTTGGGGTCTTATATTCTTTTAAATTACAATCATGGCACTTTTGTGGAGAAATTTTATTCTTTATTTGAGAATTAGAACAATAGAAATATTTTTGATAATTTTTGCTTCTAACTCTTAAATAAATGCAATTCATTATTATAATCCTTTCTTTTTACAATAAGAGCATAAAGGCATAATCCAACCATTATTTGTTAATTTCCCTGGCTTTCCACATATAATACAAGTACGTTTACTTAAATTTTCATATTTTTTTAGCCATTTATTATATTTATTATATATCGAATTAGGAACCCCATTATCATACCAGTGTAAAAATCCCCATTTTTCTTTTATTTGTACTATCTGATATTTATCTTGGTAATTAGCCTTCTTTAGAATTTTATCTAATTCTTTAACCATTTTCATCCCAAATTTTTTTCTCCAGCCTTCAGGTAAATCATCAAGCCAAGTAAATTCAAAATTATCATCTACTTTTTTGTTAGTCCATACATTTCTAATTTGTAACCATGGATATTGATTTACCAATGCTTCATTAAATTTCTCTCTTTCTAGCGTTTCTATAGCCCTATTGATACATTCGTCAGGTGTGTTTTTTATTTTATCTAATAACTTTTGTAAAAGTTTAAGATTATTATACATATCTATTCTCCTTCTTTCGGTTTCCAACTTAAAATCATATCTTTTATTTCGTCTTTTGTTTTTGTGGGAATTCCATATTCTTGGCATTCTTGTACAACACCTTCAATTAAATCAGACATTTCCTTTGTATTTAGTGTATGGGTTTGTTTATAAAATAAGTATTTGTTGAATTTTACACCACCTTCTGTGCATTCCCCAAACCATTTTGCATATTTATAAAAATTCTTAATATTTGCTGTTATAGGAATTTTAACTCCAATACTATTACCATTATTATCTTTAGCAATTGTACCATATTGTAAGTTCATTTTAATTTTCATTTCTTCGTCTGATATATTAAAATATCTCGCTAGTTTGTTAACTAAAAAATGAAAGTATGCATTAGCATCCAAACTTCTACGATTATATATTCTTTTTATCTCAATATTTATTTCTTTATCTTTATTTTTTATATTTTCTAATTCTTCCAATATACTAGTGTTATTAGTTGACAAAGATATGACAACTTCATTGTTTTCAGGCAAACATATATTTTCTATCTTCCCTATAAAATCCATAATTTTCTCCCTTAAATTATTTATAGTATATCACATTTTATAATAAAAGTCAAGAAATTATTATATATTTTTATAAATTGTACTGCTACGTAATTGACACCATGGTATTTTATAATTTTCCAAAAATAAATAATGTCCTGTACTTTTATTATATTTATCTATTATAATTGTATTATTTTTTAAAATGCAATAAACCTTTTGCCCTTTTTTAAAATTATGATGTACCATGGTTATTTAGTCCAATGTTTTCCCAAAAATTGAACTTCTTATAGATTGATAAGCATCTATATAATAGAGTGCAATTTTAGAATTTTCTTTATCTCTTTTATTTCTCCAAAACATAATACAATTATCTAAATATTTTTTTATTTTTTTTCTTCTAATTAATATATTCATTATTTTTTACCTCTTGTATATCATAATTATTTAATATATCTTCAAATTCTGTAGTAGATTTTTCCCATTCTTGAGTTTCTCCGTTCTTAAACCATCTTCCTTCTCTGTTAAAAGTATCAATTTTTAACACATTGCTTTTATTAATAGGTTTCATATCAAATACTTTCCCACGAACTTTTACTTGTTTTTTTATACCATCAAATATTCTATATAAATCTACAATTTTATTTTTTCCTCTATCTTCACATGAAGTAACTACCCACAAATCTGGGCTTTCTGAAACATCAACAATATCTATATATCCATAATATTGAAGTTGAAAATTTACTTTCTCATTAATTGTGATATCATTATTTTCCAGTTTATTAAATAAGGAAACTAAACAATCGTAACTATTAAATCCTGTGAATTGTTTTTCTGTTTCTTTAACACAATATTCTTTAAGATATAAAATTTTAACACTATATTGTTTATCTTTCTTTATTATTTTTTTACCATATAATTCATTATATAAATCAATACATTTAAGTATCTTTTTTATTTTTCCAAACTCTTTAAAATAGTCTAATTTTGCAAGTACTGTAATATCAGCTATACCAATATTATTTTCTTTACAATCTATTAATAAATCTAAAAAGCTTTTATATTTTTTATCTTTTAAGGAGTATAACTTATCACCAATAGTCTTACTAAGTCCTTTTATACTAGATGTACCCTTATAAATTGTATTATTATCACAAGAATAGTTATTAGTCGAATGTCTAAAAGTAGGAGAAATAATAGGAATATTTTTTAATTTAGCTAGTTGTGTCCCATTTTTTATATCATCATCATTAGCTGCGGAATTTAAGAATGCTGTAATAAATTGTGCAGGATAATAATATCTTAAATATGCACATAAATACCCTATCATAGAATAAGCTGTAGAATGATTATATCCAAACTGATAACTAGCACTATCTTCTATAACTTGTAAAAATTCTTTTACTTCTTGTTCAGCTATATCTCTTGGTTTATCAGAATTATTACAATATCCTTCCAATATTTGAGGCATTGCAGCATCTAATCTGTCTTTTTGTTTTCTTCCTATGGCTCTACGAACATTATCAGCTTCACCTCCACTTAATCCACAAGCTTGTTGTAAAAAAGCTATAGTTTGTTCTTGATATACTAAATACCCATAACTATTAGATAGAACATCATCAATTAATTTAGAAGGATTAGAATGTTTTTGGTGTGCAAATACTGCATCTCTATAACTAGTTCCTGAAGGTCTAATACAAGCATTTACGAGAGTTAAATCATCAATACTACTTACATTAAAGGATTTCATTGAATTATAAGCAAATGAACTTTCAAATTGAAAAATCCCAACAGGACTAATCTTAATATCTTCCCATACATTCTTATCATTCCAATCAATTTGATAACTTTTAGGATATGGTTTATTAAGCATTTTATATACATCTTGAATAATACCTACGTTTTTTAATCCTAAAATATCATATTTAACTAACCCACAATCATGAACTTCTTCCATGTCTAAATTAATTATTGTTTTATCATCTCTGTCTTGAAATACTCCATAATTATCTATTAGAGTAATAGGACTAGCTACAACTCCAGCTGGATGGAACCCTTGAGATATGGCAGTATTAAGTAATCCATCAAAATAATAAAATACATTAGGATATTTTTGTTTTGCTTCATCTGGAGATTTATTATATAAATCTTTTATATCTTTAACTTCTTGTAAAGGTATATCTAAAGCTCTGCCTATTTCATCTATTGTCCCTTTTTCTGAAATAGTACCAATGCTTAATATATAAGCAGTCTTATCATGTCCAAATCTATCCATAATATAATTATAAACCTTTTCTCTGTCGTTTGGTGCAAAATCCAAATCTATATCTCCTACTTCTGTTCTGTATTCATTGCAAAATCTGGAAAATATAGTTCCCCACTTAATTGGGTCTACATCTATAATATCAATTATATAAGCAATTACTGAACCACAACAGCTTCCTCTACCAAATCCTCTAGGAATATTATTTTCTTCGCACCATTGAGATATTTGAGCCATTCCCAACATAAATCCTAACATATTAATTTTTTTAAATACTCTAAATTCTTCTCTGATATTTTCAATATATTTAGGATTTGATTTTATAATTCCTTTTTTTAATTTCTCTTTATATTTAATATTAATTAGATTTTGTAAATCTTTTTCATCATTATTAGAAACAATAGGATATTTTATACTATAATCATCCTCTATATCTTCACATTGAGAAGCCATAATATTAGTATTATTTATAGCCTCTATATATACGTTTAAAGGTAAGGCATTTTGAGATTTAAATGCACTTAAAAAATCTTCGTAATTTTTTATAACTAAATCAAAAGTATCTTCATTTCCATAAGATTTTCTTTTAGCTTTTAATAATATATTCCTGCATTCTGCTTTATACTTTGATACTGAATGACTATCTCCTGCTGCAATTAATGGTTTATTATATTGTTGTGATAATTTATATAAGAATTGATTATAATTATATTGCAATTTTTCTGGGTCATTATGATATTGTATTTCATAATAGTCATATTTTTTACATAATTTATCATAAATATCTGGTGAAATATTATTTTTATCAGCCAATGGAGATTTTAAACAGGCTGATATCTTGAAAATATGGTCAGATATATTTAAGAATTCATCAAATGACAATCTAGGATTGTAATAAAAATGTGTTTTATCAGTTGATTTACTGACTAATTTGTTTAATTCTTTAAATCCTTCCATATCTTTGGCTATTAGTATAGTATGATAATTATCTCTCATCTTTTCTTCTAAAGATTTTGTTAAATATATTTCACAACCATGCAAATATTTTATACCCTTTTTTTTGCAATATTGTCTTTTTTCAAAATGTCTATATATATATCCATGTTCTGTAAATGCTATTGCCTTTATATTATTATCCGCACAAAAGTCAACATAATCCTTAAAATTAGTGCAACTATCTAATAAACTCATTTCTGTGTGGACATGATATGGAACATATGTTGTCATATTAATCCCCCTCCCCTTTTAAAACCTTTAAAGCTTGTAAATATTCTTTACCTTGAAATCCTGTATCATGCTTACATTCTACCATGTGTTCTGTAAAATTTAACTTTCCTTTATATTTGTTACCAGTAATATCATAAGTATCATCATCTATTATAACATAATTTTCAGTTAATAAATTATTATCAAATAAATATTGCTCAATTTCATAACCTCTTATCATATCTTTATGTCTTTTTGTAATGTCAAAAGGTATTTCATATCCTAAATTATTGAATATTTTTTCTTTGACTTTATTTATCCCTTTTTGATTTAACCTCCAAGTACTGGATAAAACAACTTTTATATCATCTTTAAAATGTTCTATTAACTTACATAATAAATTTAAACTAATTGGGTCAAAAATATCTAAATCCTTATGCATTATTTCATAGGCTCTGTCTCTACCTAACATTTCAAAAGTATAAATAGTATAATTCATGTTATTTAAAACACCATCTATATCCAAAAATATTAATTTCATTGCAACCCCTCATACATCCAAGCTTTTTCTTGTAATTCTTCCAACTTATCTTTAGAAATCAAAGTTGTATTCTTTTCTTCTGCATATTCAATAATAGCAATATAAATCATTTGTCTTGCACTTTCTCTATATATACATTGAACATTTTTTAATTCAGTATAAACATGTTTTTGCATAAAATCATTTACTTCTTTTTCAAACCCATCCTTACCATTAATTCCTTTTATTATTTTTATCATATTATTCCTCCTTAAATTCTTCAGGAAAAGCCTCCATATACATTTTATTAGCAAACTGAATATAATTTTCTAAAGTCTTGGATTGTTTTTCAAGTTGGTTCCAAATAATTTCTTCTTTTATTAACTTTATTTTAATTGGTTGTTTTGCATTTGCAGCTTGTTGTAAAAGTTGTTCAAATTGCATTTGTATTATATCTGGAATTGCTCGAATTTTTTGTTTTTGTATTTTATTACCTATTTTTATTTCTATAATACATTCTTCTATTGCAATATCTTCAAATCCAAAATTAACAAACATAATTCCTCCTATCAATCTATTTTATATCAATACCATAAATCAGCATCTCCCCATCCAGCTGATAAAATTTTTATAGAAGATACCTTATTATGTATTAAACTTTCATTGTAAGCTCTTTTATAATAATTTAACTTATTCTTTATGCTTCTATATCTATTAACAATAAACTCTGTATCTTTTTGTCCTGGAATAGTTAATTCTACAGCTACACTCTGTGCATGTTCTTTTAAAGCCTCATTGAATATCTCTTCTAATTCTTTCATTGTACTTATTTTTCTTAGCACTTTATCACCTCTTCTTTATTATACTACAATATAATTAATTTGTCAAGTGTTTTATAAAAATTTTAATAATTCTTTTTCTGCTTCATCTTCTATTGTATCTTCATCTTCTTCGTTTAGCATTTCTTGTATTTCTTTAAAGTCTTGAAAATACTCACAGTTATCTCTGTGGTTACACAAATTTGCACAATAAAATGAAGTATATGGTGTTATTTCTTTAGGTTCCCACCAAGATATATCATCTTTAAATTGTTCTATTTCCTCGATTTTAGCTTTGATGAAATTTCGAGTTTCTTTTTTTCTTTCCTCAGTATATTCATAATAACAAATATAATCTTTTATTGTATATTTTTTTTGTATATTTTCAGGCATATTATCTAAAGAGTTATTATCAATTGCTATATCTACCATATTTTCTATTTCTAAATCACTGTATTTTTTCAATGATTTTAGTTCTCTTATAATATCTGATTTTAGTTTTTCTACAATAAAGCCTTTTTCTGCTATAGTGGTTCGTGTTTTACCATTTTTTAATTTGTAACTTATTTCTACATATTTCAACATTTCCCAAGCTAAATCTCTAATAACAAATCCTAAGTTTTCCATTGCTATTCCATATAATATTAGCTGTCTTCCTTTTTCTTCTAAGTCAGTATTTGAAAATTTACTACTTGTTTTATAATCTCTAATAGAGATACTTCCATCTTCATTATATATTACTAAATCTATAATACCTTGTAAGTAATTTCCATCTAATTCAATTAAAAATTGTTTTTCTGTTTCTATTTTATTATAGTGTGGTGGATTATAATGAGTGGCAAAATACATGATATCCTTTGTCCATTTTTCTTCTATACTATCATTAGGGAAATTAATATCTAATAGAGTAGCTTCCTTTAGAATTTTTTTTATCTCATTTGGGAAATCTAATTTTTTTCCATTTTGTAAATCTTCTAAACATTTGTGTATGCGTGTTCCTGTAAAACTATATATATTATCTTTAGGTAATAAATGTTCCATATAAGTTTGCCAATATTCCCAGCCACAATTATCTACCGTATTTAACCTACTGATAGAATAAATAGTTTTCCCACTTTGCCTTATTTTTTTTATTTGTTCGCTTATTTCCATTTTGACCTCCTTATTTTTCATTAAATTTTTCTTTTGTCTGATTGTCTAAGTAGCTAGTTTTAGTATAATCATATCCAAATGGATACATATAATCTTGATAGTGTTTTTCTTTCCAAGAAACTCTATAAAATTCATCTTTATCTTTATTTTCTTTTATTCCTTTTTCTAACCCTTGTATATATCCTTTAAGATATGGTATTTCAGAATATTTATATTTCTTTATTTTGTTTTCTAGGTCTTTAATATAATCTAAAATTAAATTTATATATGGCTCGTCCTCATCATCTAATGCTCCTATATTTAATAGCCACTCCAAATGTCCTTTAGCATTTTCTATATCTTCTTTATTATTAACATCCATTCTAAAAACTCCATTCTATTAATTTGTTCCTAATATAATTCATGCTATCTTCATCATCATAATCAGATAAAAATTCTTCTAAATCAAAAGCAACACAGTCGTATAATAAAGTAACATGCTTATCACAGTTACAAAAATAATCATAGTCAAAAATTCCTGTAAAATAATCTAAATCATTATAATTAACCCATACTTTAATTTTATTTTCTTCTACTTCATAGTCCTTATCTTTTAAAAATAGTAATAAGTCTAAAATTGTGTTATTATCCATTATTCCACTTCCAATCCTGCATAATATTCCATAATATCAGCAAATAATTCTACTGCATCAATTTGAGCATTATCACTGTATTCCACATATTCCCCACCAACTGTAACTCCTAATGGGTGTTTATCAATATATTTTTTTACAATATTATATATATCCTTCATAACTGTTGCCTCATCTACATGGTCACTTTCTTCTATATAATCGTTATCTTCAAAATATTCGTGATATCTATCAGAAATTTCTTTACATGCTTTTTCATTAATTCTAACTTCTAGTTGATTATCTCCAATTAAAATCATTTCATCATCATTGCAATTAATTACCATAGTTATTCTTCCTCCATTAAATTAAATAATTTGATTTCTACATATTGTGCTATGTTATCTAAATTCATTTCTATTTGGTCATAAATATCAATTTTTTTAAAATGTTCTGGTATATCAAAAAGTCCTCCAACTTGAATTTCATATTCTGTTCTGCTCCAATAATGATATTTAGCCCATTTCTTTATTGCTTCTTTTATTGATTTACCCTTATAAACATCATCTATAATTTCTTGTAAAAAACCATCATAAAAAATATTATAAGGAACAATTTTTTTATTATTAAAATCGTATATTAATACATTCCAAACCAACTTATTCATATTTATCTTCATCATCCCATTCTTCTAATATTTCATATGCATAGCCATAACCGCTCCAATTATCTACTCCTGCGGCTTCTAATGCACATAAAAATCTATCTCTTTCATATAAACCATTCAATTCATCTATTAAATCAGAGCATACTTTTTCATTATATTTTTCTTTTATTGCTTCTTCTATCATATTAAAATTAGTCATATGTTTCTTTCGCCTCTCTTTCTTTCCATTCCTTTTCCCAACATTCTTTGCAATAAATACCCGCAAAAAATCGTCCAGCAATTTCTTCTTCTTTTAATGATTTATTACAATCAGAACAATGTACAATCCCATTAATATATTCATAAGTTATATTTTCTATCCATTCTATAAAGTCATCATCTGGTATATCATTTATATTAATCTCAAAACATCCTAAATGTTCGCTAAAATCATTATACAAAGAAAATTCTGAGCTATTAGGATGTAAAAAGAAACCAAATCTTTTATTTCCTCTCATTAGATATACTTCTGTATTGTCGCAATTTCTTCCAAATACTTCGTTCCTAAATTTAATCCATTTATTTATCGCTTCATATAATTCCTTAAATGTTATATTACATTCTTGCATTTTTCTAAATATATTTCCAGCAGCACATGTGGTATTTTTTTCACTGCTCCATGGATAAAGTGGTAAAATCATCCATGTTCCAGTCCATATTTTTTCTCCTAATTTACTATTAATATCCATCTTCACCTCTCCTATACTAATTCACTTTCTATTCCTAGAACATTAAATATTTCATTAAGTAATTCATATCCAAATTGTGAAAATTCTATATCTGGAGGAGGATTATTATAATCACTATATTTTTCTATATCTTCTTTTTTACAAAACCATACACTATCATTATCAACAAAGCATCTATACTCTTCTTTATTTTCTAACAATAATTCAAACTTTTCTTTATCTGTCATTATAATATCTCCACCTTATCTAAAATTGGAACACCATTTTCCACAAATATTTTATAAAAATTATAATCTTTTTTATCTATGTTATGTCTAGTAAATATAGCTTTTAAATGACTTAGTTCAACCCAAGACACTTTATTTTTATATCCACACCATCCTGTATTAAAAATTTCTTTTGTGTTTTTATTGATAGCAAAATATAATTCTTTGTTATACATATCTTTTACTCCTTTCTAAAACAATAATTCTTTAACAATAATTCAAACTTTTCTTTACCAAAATCTGTTGGAGACGATTTACTTCCTTTAGGAAGAACAGTATTATTACCGTCATAAATACACCATATCTCTTTATTAGTATTAAATATACCTCCTTTTAATTTCTCACATTGAGCTAGAATATGTTCTGCACTTATACCTTCATCTAATGCTATAATAACTTTTTTTACTGGTAGAGATTTTATTATCCTGGCTTGCTTGTCTGTAATTGTGCAGTTACCAAGAGCTAATCCATTATGATATCCATAACTGTCTAGTTGCATCACAAATTTCTCACTTTCACCTATTATAACATAATCTGCTTTTTTTATTTCTTCTTGGTTCTCATAAATACCATATAAATAATTACCTTTAGCAAAATTCTTTAAAGTTTTCCATTTAGGGTTGTTTCCTATATTGTCAAAATTATATCTACCTGTAATTCCTACAAGGTCTCCTTTAGTATTAAACCATGGCACTATAATTCTTTGACTTATATTATCATAATGTATATTAAATTTATATTGTGTATTAAAGGAAATATTATCTTCTAAAAACCTTATATTTGGGTGAAATATATAATTGTTTAAAACAGATTTAGGTAAGATATCTTCCTTAATATTTCTTTTATGTTTTACTTTTTTATATACTCCATTAAATATATAAGGTGTTTTTATATTATCCATATCTTTTATTTTTAATGTATCTAAAACAAATTTTATAGTTTTATTTAAATCCCAATTATTGTGGATACTAATAATATAAAACAGACTACCTCCAATTCCTTTACTAAACACATATGTTTGTAAAGTATTACAATTAATAGCAACAGAAGTAGGATTGCCTCCCTCATAATAAGCACATCTTATTTCATTTTTTCCATCATAAAAAGAGATGTCATGAAAATCAGTTAACTCTAAGATTTTAATTATCTCGTTTGGATTATCGCTTAGATAATGTGTTAATGTTTCAATTGACATCCCTCCATCTCCTTTTTATAATCTATTCTCTTCGCCTACTTGGCATAGACCTATTTCCTTCCATTTATTAAATCTAGGAATAAATTCATATGTTACTGTTCTACCTGCTTCACCATTCCTACTCTTACAATGGAAAAATATTTTGTAATGTTTTCCTTCATTTTCTGTAATTGGTATTTCTTCTCTTATATTTGTAAATCCATCTATATCCTTCTTATAATTATATGGGATGATACGTTTCCCTTCTTCTCCATTTGAAAATTCGTCTTTCCATATATCCCTAAACATAAATATTTCTTCATAAATTTCAGATATTTGTTTACTGTTAGAAAGTACTCCTTCATTTAAATATCTTACCCTACCTTTTGTAGATAAGGCTATTTGTACTGGAGTAATAATTGCCACTCCTTCCTTAGATGATATTTGGAACAACTCTTTACTGTCATTTAAAAAAGATTGCCAAACAACATCTGTAGTTGCATCTACCTTAAATGTATCATAAACAAATAATTCAAAACCTTGTCTTGCCAATTTTTTTATAGTTCTTTTTACATTTTTCATACTATAATCATATACTCTTTGAAATAATATTTTAGACTTATATTTTGTATTAATTATTTCATTTGCTTTTCTAAAATATTCCCAATCTTTCTCATTAAAATCTAAATCTTTTAATTTAGTCCTAGTTATATCCCAATAATCTAAATCTGTTGTCAATACATGTAAATATAATAAATCTTTAAAAACAATACTATCTTGTTCATTACTAATAACACATATTTTGATATCTTGGTCTATTAATGGCATTACAATATTCTCAAATACAAAACTTGTTTTACCGCCATTAGTATAACTTGCAAACATAGTAAGTCCTTTTCGTGGAATACCATTACAAAAGCTATTAAGAAGAGGACAACTTTTTGAAAATTGTAATCCTATTTGTTCTCCACTTTGTTTACGTTGAATATCTTTTTCTGTATATTCTAATGTCTCTAATTTTAAATCATGAGTTATATTTAGTGCAATAGAATTTAATTGGGCATCTAAAAAATCTACTACTTCATCTGCTGTATTTAATTCAGAAAAAACATTTATGTTCGTTGCAATATCAAATCCCTTTTTATCTAATTTTATCAACAAATTGTTTTTTACTAATTCATTATAATAAGCCTCTATATTATTCTCATCTAAAACATCAGTATAATCTTCAATAGATTTCCATCCGCCTTTGTCTTCATATTCTAATTTTAGTTCAGGATAATCATTTAAAAAAGATAATATAGAAATTTCGTCAAATGTTTTAATACCCTTTTTTACCATATTAAATCCTAGATTATAATAAAATTTTCCATCACTTGTTAAAAGGTCAGTATCTGAGTTTATAGGAAAGTCTCCATATAATTCTATAGGATTTTTATATAAAGATAAAACAAAGTTACCTTCTAATACATCTCTGTTTTTAGTTAAATCTAATTTTCTCATTTTACACTTCCTCTAATCTAAAAATTTGCTCATATCTCTTTTAGGTAATGGTTTACTAATTATATTTTTATTTAATTGATGTATTATTTCCTCATCATTTATTTTCTTAGTAAATCCTTCATAAGCTTCTTCCTGTCTTTGCATTTTTTTCCAAACTATTTTTAAATTATTTTTAATAATAGCCATCATATAACTTATTTTTTGATAATCAGAACTAAAAACTTTAGTATTAGCATAATCTAAATTCTTCATAGAATATAATATACTATTATATATAATCTTATATGAAAAACTTTGCTTATATAGATTATTTAATTTAGATACTAAAATAGGATTAAATTGCTTAGTTTCATTATAACAAAAATATTTAGTACATAAAATATCTATACATTTTTGCCTATATTCTTCTTCTTCAGAAGGTAATTTTTTATGGTTTTTATGTTTTTGATAATAGTCCCTTTGTTTTTTTCTCTTCATGGCTTTTTTTATTTCTTCTTCATCATAAAGTCCTTGTTCAGAAAGATTAGAAACAATTTCTTTAAATGTTTTTCGTGATATTTTGACTTTTTTAATTGTTTCTTCTATTGTGTATCCCTCTATTTGTCTTAAATCCAATATACTTTTCTCAAGTTTAGTTATTTTTGCCATGCTTACCTCCTATTTTATATAGTATTTTTTATAATCTTCTTTCATCCTATCAAAAAAATTATCAATAATATCATTAGAAATATCTATTTCTTGATTTAAATGAATTAGTTTATCTAATAACATTAAGCAAATTCTATAAATTTCAAATCCATAAGTATGAGCTTTAAGGTCTATATTAATTGTAGATTGTCTTTCTTTATCTCTATATGCCTTTAATATTAAATTCTCTTCCATTTAAAACTCCTTTTTAAAAAATTAAAAGGGAAACTATTTGTTCCCTTTTTTCTCTACTGGCTTTTCTTCATTCATTAATTCTTGAGGAACTTCAACATTTAAAACATTAGCTAATGAAATAATGTCTTTTTTGTTTTGTTTTTTAGCTACATCTGCAAAACTAGTATATCCTAAAGTTTTCATCTCTTTTGCAATCTCTTCTTTTGTTTTATCTGTAGCTGATTTAAATGCTTCTTTTGATTTTTCAACTAATACTTCTAATGCTCCTTTTTCCTTTTTGGCTCTTTTTTTCTTCTCAAAATCTACACTATCAAACATATCAGCTTCAACAATATCAAATGCATTCATATATAGATATCTTCTTAAATAAGTTTGAACTCCACCTAAGGCTTGAATAGCATTAGCTCCTTTAAGTTCTAAATCTCTCATTGGAGATGTATATCTAATACAATTATAATCTAATACTCCATTTTCAGTTTTTACTGCATTTGCATCTTCAGCATCTACTATAATTAAAATTCCCTCTTCATTTGTAAATGTAACTTGTGTAAATAATTTATGCTTTTCACATAATTCAATAATAGAGGGCATAAAATCTCCTAATTCATAATATTTAAATCCTGCAAACTTATTTTCTCCAGATTTTTTTAGTTCTCTCTCAGATAATTCTTTTTTTACTAGTTGAACTTTTTCATAAATATTCATATAATCTTCCTTTCTAATTTAATTAAATGGATTTTTTTCTGCATCATATTTAGCTATTTTATCTATACTTTCATAATTATCTTCTATAAATTGCCTATTAATTTGACTTTTAAATTCATTGTCTGTACAACTTATAGAAATATAAGCCTTACCATCTTTATTTAAAGTATTATCTGGTCTAGTTAAACATATAAATTCTTCTGCTTTTCCTATAACATTATGCATATATTCCTTAATATCTCTACCAGCATTTATAATTTCAAATTGTATATCTTTTGGTAATGTTTCTAAAGGAGGCAATATTAATTGAGCTCCTCTTACATATTGAGCTTCCCACGTAGCTTTTACATATCCCTCTGATTTATCAGGAAGAAGATTTGCTTTTCTATGCTTTATTAAATCTATATGAGTTGCATTTTTAAAATCAAATCTATTAGTTACAAATTGTACCTGTATTGGAAAATATTCCATTCTTTTATTTGCATAAACATATTGTTGAATGTACGCATTTAATATAAATTTATTCCTTTTATCTCTTTCATCTAAAGACTGATAATTATAAAATAAATCAAGTTTTAATGTCAATTCAGGTCTTAATGAATTATCTACTGTTACACTTTTTATATTAAAATTATTATAAAGTTTTCCATTATTATAACTTATACTATAATCTCCTGATACTTTATATATAGTATTTTCTGATAAAGAATTAATCAATTCATATAGATAATCCATAAAATCATCTTTCCAAATAAATTGTATCTTCTTATGATTATATTCTATATAATATTTAGATACATAAGAAACTGAATTTAATATGTCTTTATCAAATCTCTTTTCAAATGGCACTAAAAATTTTCTTTTAGTTCTATTAGATACTACACAAATTGCACCACTAGATAATGTATCTCCATACATATATGCATAACCTGAATTATTTTCATTTTGTTTGACTAATAACTTAATAAATTTTTTATTATTATTAGTTCTTTTTATAAAATTTTGTCTATCTGAAGGGATAGAAATTCTCCCTATAAAATCAAAAGTATTCAATAATATCACCTTTTATTTACTTTTTTCTTGTGCCTTAGCCTCTAAATTAGCTTCTTTTAATATTTTTTGTTCCTCTTGCTTTCTTTTCTCTTCTTCTATAGCTTGTTTTTGTAATGCCTCAGTTTGATTTACTGCATTTACCAGTCCTACATATGTTTGATATAATGTTGCATATCTTTTATAATCCATTGCTTTAGTATTCCCTAAACTTTTTTGTACTTTTGTTAACTCTCCTCTTAAAAATTCTAAATTACTTACCATTTTTATCTTCCTTTCTATAAATTATAAATTTATTTATAAAGTATATGCTAATTAAAATAAAAATCTAATCTACTTTAATAGTTTGAATATCTCCTTTTACTTCTGGTTTTTCATACTCAATAGTGATATATAATAAACCATTCTCTGTTTTTGAAGAAATATCCTTTATCTTTTTATTTTTATCTAATACAAATTCAGAATGAATAGAATAATCACTTTCTGTTTCTTTATTTTTAGTTTCTCCAGAAATAACTAATTTACTTATATTGTTATCATTAATAATCTTTACTTTTAAATCTTCTTTATTAATGCCAACTACATTATGCACTAATATTACTTTATTACCTTTCTCATGAACTGAGAATGGGTTCATATCTTTCTCAAATCTATTAAATTTATAAACATCTTTATTCCATAAAAATGGATTAAATAAAAAACTTAACATTAAAATCACTCTCCTAAAAAATAAAAATATTAGCATATACTTTATCTACTTTATTATAGCATATTTTAATTCAAAAGTCAATAGTATTTTATTTTTTTTCTTTATTTTCTTTTTTTGTTGGTTTATAAAAATCCACATAATCTTTACAACATATATTAATTGTATGCCCACAATTTGGACAATAATTTATCAATGCTCTTTTTATAACTCTTTCATTACCATATTTTTCTTTACTTTCTTTTATATATTCTTTACATTCTTTCATTAAATCTCTCTTATTAGGTACTTCTACATATCTAAATGGCAATTCAAATTCTACTCCTTTTTCTGTTGTCATTTTTCCCTTTTCTTTACAATGAAAACATTTTGCCTTAAATTTCCCTTTTACTTTTTTTTCTGGTACAAAGTCTATACTTTCAATTTTATTTGTTTCCATATTTTTACTCCTTTCCTATTTTTATTAAATGATTTGCATACAATATAATATTTTTGATTAAATTATCCACTTCAAATTCTTTTGTATCAGGCGAAATACTAATCCTTAAAGAACCGTTTAAAAATTCATTAGGAACTCCTATTTCTTTTAATACATATGATGGTTCAGAAAAATTAGAATGACATGCAGATGCAACAGAAACCATATCACCTTTACAAGAAAGCATTAACTGTAGTGTTTCACTATTTATATTCTTAAAAGCAATATTAACAATACCTAGAGCATTAGAATTAATAATAATATTATCTCCGAAAGCAGTTTTTAATTTCTGAACTATTTTATCTTGTAAGCTATTCATATATGTGATATTAAAATTTGTCCAATTATTATAATATTTTTCTAAACACAACGCTAACATATAGTTTCCAAATATATTTTCTGTTCCTGCTCGCAGATTACTTTCTTGCCCACCTCCACAAATTAATGGTTCCAATTCTACATAAGTTTTAACATACAAAAATCCAGTACCTTTTAATGCCCCTACCTTATGCCCAGAAAAAGATGCCATGTCAATTGTATCTAAATTTAAATCTATTTTACCTAATGCCTGAACTGCATCTGTGTGAAATAGTATTCCTTTTGTATGAGCTAAATGAGCTATTTCATATATATCTTGCATAGTTCCTAATTCGTTATTAATTGCCATTATACTTATAAGTTTTGTTTTATCATTAATTTGTTTTTTTATATTTTCTATGCCAATATAACCCTTATTATTAGGTTTTACATAGCGAATAGTATATCCAAATCTTTCTAATTGCTTACAAGTTTCTAAAATAGCAGGGTGCTCTATAGTAGAGGTAATTAATTCAGCTTCTTCTGGCTTATATTTTAACATAACACCTTTAAGTGCTGTATTATCACTTTCTGAGCCTCCGCTCGTAAATATTATTTCATCCGTAGAACACTGCAAAATATTAGCAATTTTTTGTCTTGCTTTTGATAATAAATCTGCTGCCTTTATTCCTTCTTCATGAGTAGAAGATGGATTATTAAATATACCATCATCTCTTTTTAAAATACATTGTTCAAGTATTTCTATGTCTGTAGGATAAGTAGAAGCATAATCAAAATAATACATTTTATTTCCCCTTTCTGTTTTTTCTTTGCTCTTTAGTAAGCTTACAAGTTATAATCATACTCCTAAAACTTTGCTTGCAAGAATAAGGGCAATCTACACATAATTTATTATAAATGATTTTTCCTTTTTTATCTTTAAAGTACAAATTTTTATCATTCATTTCTTTTCTCCTTATAATATTTTAATATATACTGTTCTCCTCCCAAAGTTTAGAGCTTCTTGATGAGTATTGAAAAATATATCTATTTTATTTCCTTTTATTGCCCCACCTCTATCCTGAACAATATAGGTACCCATTCCTTTTATTTTTATTTTAGTTCCAAATTCGTATTTGTTTGGCATTGCAACAGTTACTCCAGCTTTTGCTTTCACACCACTAGCTGTCATACCATTAGTTTTACCACAACATTTAGCACAAGGACAATATCCTGTCGCCACAAATGCTACATATCCTATATCATTTGTTCGTGATGATGAAGAACGAGATGTAACTTCAACTGTATTATTTTGCTGTGATTTTCTTGCTACTTCTTGCTTTTGTATTTGCTCTTGTTTTATTTGTTCTTGTCTTATTCTTTCTTTTTCTGCGATTTCTGCCTCTTTTCTTAATTTATCTTCGTGTTCTTCTTGCATTTTTTTAGCTATATCAGATGGCAAAGGTATATTTTGACTTGTATTAATTTCTTTGTTTGGATTTATGTTATTTTCTTTAATTATAAATACCTGACCTTCTGGTAATATATGGAAAATATCTTTTTGTGTTTCCATGAAATTAAGGAATTTTGGTACAATAGAAATTAATATATATATTATACCTATTATTAAGCATCCTATTAATCCATTTTTTATTTTATTCATAACTTTTCTCCTTATAAACCAACTTTATAATTTCTAAATACATTGCGAGATTTATTTTGTAGTTCTTTTAAATATATTTGTGTTGTACCAGGATTACTATGACCTAATACATCTTGAATTTCTTCTATTTGAAATCCATGTTTATACATATCTGTAGCTGCTGTCCTTCTTAGACTATGTGCAGAAATTGGTTTTGTTATGCCTGCTTTATTCTTTATTTTTTTTATAGTAGTATCAATACTTTGAGCAGACATCTTTTTACCTGTATTAGATACAAATAAATAATTTAATTTAGTAGAAGTCCTAGTTTTTAAATACTGTTTTATACATTTTGTCACAAAAGAATTAAAATATATTTCTTGCATTTTTCCACCTTTTCTAGTAACAATAATAGTAGAAACTTCTTCATTATTTTCATCTTTAAATACAGTAAAAGTGTCTAAAGTTAAATTTATTAATTCAGAAATTCTTATACCTGTATTTAAAAATATTGAACAAAAGGCTTTTTCTCTAGGTGTTTTGCATTCCCTTAAAAAATCTATAATTTCATCTTCTGTTAAATATGTTGTATGTTGTGGATTTACTATTTTTTTTGTTGTTTTAAATAAATCACTACTAGCAATAATATTTTTGTTAAAATCTAATTCAGATTTTGATAACAAAAATGTATAAAAACTACTAACAGCACTAAGTTTTGGTCTTATTGAATTTTCAGATATCCCAGTGTCTAATAGATAATTCTTCCATTCATAATAGTCATCAATATTTAATTTTTTGAAATCATCTAGTGTTGTAATTGATTTAAATTCAAATAATTCTTTAAGATTATCTTTATATCTTTTTCTTGTACCATCACTTCTTTTTGTATTAATAAAGTTGTTTAAAATTTCATCTATATTACTCATATCTCTTCCCTCTTTCTGTATATAGTATAGCATAGATGGAGATAAAAGTCAAGCTTTTATTAAAAAAAATATTAAATTTCATCTTCAATTGTAATATATAATCTATTTCCTTCAATATAATTAGTTTGGTGCATATTATAGTTTTCTGTAGTTAAATCTACATATCCTAATACTACAGTATCATCTTCTTTACAGATAAGAATTTGAGAGATATCTTGTTTATTAACATCTAATGTTATATCATTTTCATCTTTTATTTCTGTATAATTATCTATAATCAGTAATAGGCTTTCAACTAATGGCAAGTCTACTGATTTTTTATCTTCTAAACTACTACAATCAACAGGTGCATTTTTTATTATACAATTACATTCACATATATTATTTTTATCTATTCTATATACATCATAGCTAGAAGACATTATCTCTATAAATTTAATATCCATAACATCCTCCTATTTTTTATTTTTATATTTATTTATGTCAAATGTATATATAGCATTTACAATAATAGGAGTTGTAAATCCAATAATATATGGAGCTACAAATCCAGCATATAAAGTGCTTACATATATAGATAGAAATACACTCGCAAGAGTAATAATCATTAATAAAATTGTTTTTATTTTCATTCTATAACCCTCCTTTTATATTTATTAGGCAAATGCCCAGCCATTTGCCTTTAATTTAATTAAAATGGTAAATCATCTGTACTTGCAAATCCAAATGTATCTTTTTCAGCTGAATTAGCTGGAGAAGAATTAGATACGATATCAAAGTCATTAACAAATATTTTTAAATATGTGTTAGTCTTCCCTTCTTTTTCATATTTATCAAAACTTAACCATCCACTTTTAATATTAATTAAAGTTTTATTGTCTAATGTTACACCACTTCTAAATGACACATTAATATAAGCATTATCATAGCTTCCATCTTGTTTCTTTTTTGAAATAGATGTTGAATAAAATCCATTATTATTTTTAAAAATCATTGTTTCTCCAGTTATATCTGTTTTAATCATATTATCTTCCTTCCTTTTCTATAAAAAATTTTTCTAAATAATCTTTTTGTATATCTTCAAAAGAAATTGGTTTATAATTAATTCTTTCCACACATACACAAAGATGATTATTAGATTTCATATCTGGGTATTCACTTTCTAATAATGCATCATGAATATGACCATGGATATTGAATTCATTATCTTTAATATATTGAGGCTCATGAGAAAGTATTACATATTTAAAGTTGTGGTTTCTGTCTACATAATAAAGCTTTTGGGGGCTATCTAACACTAAATCAAATCCTATATTTTCCCAAGATTGTTTCCCTCTATCTCTGTCATGATTACCTCTAATAATAACTTTTATACCTTTTAATTGATTGCATATTGCATGACTTTGCTCAGCATTGCCAAAAGAAAAATCTCCTAAAAAATATATAGTATCATCATCATTGACTGTATAATTCCAGTTTTCTATGAGTTTCTTATTCATCTCTTCTATAGATGAGTAAGGTCTTTTACAATAAGGAATAATACTTTTATGATAAAAATGAGTATCACTAATGAAATATATCATTCTTATTCCCCTTTCTAATAAATAAATTTTTATTTGCATAAGAGTTTCTACTAAATATAGGTTATTGGCAGGTGTGCCCTTTCCTGCATTTCTTTTGACCTATAAGGTGCGTGGCAGCACTTATCTCCACTTCAATCCCTATATTAATATAAAATTTAAGACAATTTTACTTTATTATATCAAATTTTATGATGAAAGTCAATATATTTTATTATTTTTTTCTTATATAAAAAATATTATTATCTTCTTCTACAATGTAATCTTTATCTTCAAAATATAAATTTATTACTTGATTTAATTGATTTAAATTAAAAACAGTTCCTTTTTGATTTTTGTTTAATTTTTCTATACATTCTTTTATAATGTCTTGAGAATAACTTTCTAATGATAAGTCATATGGTGCTTCATTTGTTTCAAATGGAGTGTCAGGCTGAAATTCTGAATATTTAAAAGCTTCTTTATAAAATCCATTATCAATTACAACAAAATGATTTGTTATTTGAAATACTTTACCTTTAATAGTTTTGCAATATTCATTTCCTTGGTCATCATAATTATATATTTTCTTTTCGATTTCTTCTCCTAATTTAAAATAGTCTTTATTCATAATATACCTCCTTATATTTATCAACTAATAATTTCTTAAAGTAGTTATAATCTCCATCATGGGTTGTAGTAGTACTAATACATATAATATCTATCTTGTCAGTATTTAAAAATTTTCTTAAATATTTTATTTTTTTTAGTGTAGATTTATCTAATTTATTAAATTCTTCGTTAAAATATTTATCACATCTTATTCCTTTTACATAAGGAATAGTCATTTTATTTAACCATATCCTATTTAAAGCATATTTAATAAATTCTACTCCTTGATATAAAGCTCTACTGAACATTTTATGAGGGCTTGCATCACATACTATTACCGTATATCCTAATGCAACATCCATTAAAAAATTATAGTCTAAATCAGATAAAATTTTATTCCATAAATGTCTTTCACAAGCACAACTTTGTATTCTTACAAAATTATAATTTTCTTTAAAATCAGTATCAGATAAAAACTCAATGCCATTAGTCAGATTAAGATAAATTTTGATTTTATTGTTCATATTAATCCTCCTTTATTTCATTTAATATAATATCAATAGCTTGACTTAGCTTTACACTATTCAAAATACCAATTTTAAAGTGCAGCTCTCCTTTTTTTATGCTTTCTTTTATTTTTATATTAAAGACTTCTAACCAAATTTTAGCATCATTAAATGTCATTATTTCCACCTACTTTCAATTTCTTTCAATGATAAATCAATTAAATCTAGTTCTACTTTAACATCTTTACTCGGATTAAATCCTAGATTAATACATTTTAATCTTGTTTGTTGTAATTCTAATGTCTTAATAATATATTGTTTTATTATATCGTTCATATTATCCATATTTATTCAACTCCTAACAATTTATCTATATAATCTCTATCTTGAGTGAATATAGGGATGTCTAAATCTATATCCCATTTCCCATCTTTTTTGATTACACAACTGCCCCTTTTAAAATCTGTTCTATATTTGTCAAAATTAATATTATTTTCTTTCCATAATATTTCCTGTATTTCATTACAGTTTTTATTTTGTAATTGAGAATGTGAAAAATATGCCTGACCTGCTGACTGAATTGCGTTACGTGTCGCATCCTGTTGCCTCCAAATAAAATAATTACAGACTTCTTCCTTTGGGATATTAAATGCTCTACTGTCAAATGTAGCTTTCCATCTTTTATTATTAAATTTATAACTAAATCCGTTATATTGTAATTTATCTTCTAAAATATTATTAAATTTTAGTGTAGTTAAACTTGCTGTAATAGATATAATTTTAGATAAATTATTTTGGAACCATGCTTGTGTATCATTATTATCCCAGTCAGTTAATAATAAAGATATCTCATCCGATTGAGTATATCCTAATTTACATCCAGGGATTTCTTTACATAACTCTAACGTAGTATTTTGCATCAATCTCATAAAATCTCCGTCATATGGTTTTTCTAGTCCTTTTGTAAAAGTATGAAAAGCTCTTCCATCTATTCTTACAATGACAGGGGTTCTACATGTTAAATAATTACGTGTAACAAATTCATATCTTTTCATTCTGTCTCCTAATTTCATTTTATTTACCTCCTTTATTTCTAAAATGTACACTATTAAAAGGTATATCTGGAAATTCTTTTAAATATATAGTAGTATGCCATCCACCTACATCTATACGTTCTATAGTATATTCATGATTTAATTTTAAATATTTAGTAGCTATTTTCCTTTCATATGTCATTCCGTTATCTGGAAAAGCAAATATTACTTTTGAACCTATTGCAGTATAAATGTCCATTGTATCATCATTTTTAAAAAATTTATCTATATTTTCAAAATCTTCTTTACTTAATATCATTTATTCTCTCCTTTCTTTTTTTATTAACAATATCATTTAAAGTATTTTCTGTATAATATTTAGTGTGATATGTTCTAATCTTCATTTTTTTGTTTTTAGAATTTAAAATCCCATCAACAGTTTTATCATTATTGAAAGTAAAATCCGAACCTAATCTATTTAAAAACTGTACTGTATCTTCTGCTTTCCTTCTGTCTTTTCTTACTTTGCTTAATTCTTTTACTAATCTATATGCTCCAACTGCACTCAACTCTTTAAATTCAATATAATGGAGAATATCTTGTTCCTTTTTATTGTTATTCCCAAAATCAACAGAATATTTTTTTAATACATTTTTATATTCTTTTTCTACTGATTTTAAATGTTCTAAAAAATCTAATACATCTTCCTCTAATTTTAATTTTTTATCTTCATCATATTCTTTTTCATTAATCAATTTTATACCTCCTATATTTTCAACTTATGGGGTGGGTTTTCAAATCAAAAGTGGTTTTTGAAAATCTACTTTTACATTTTAAAATGCTACTTTTAAAATTGCTAATTATATTACTATTATTAAATATTTATTTATTATAATTTTTAACAATCCAATTATGATAGTCATCATTTACTTCCTTATCTTTCTCTAATATCATATTAATCTGTTTGGTATTGTGTTTTCCTAAATAATGTTTTCGGCAATATTTACATAAATATTCATCTACAAAAAAATATAGATTTTCCAAAAAACCAATATATCTGTTTTCTTTATCCCTATATTTTCTGCCATCATATGTTGCTTTTAATAATTTATATTTGAAGATTTTTTTATTATTGTCTTTAATTAGAATATAAAAATCAAAAACTTCAATAGGCAATACTTCTATATAATTAGACAATTTAACATTTTTATCACTTGTTTTTTTTAAATTTCTTTTATAAAATAAATTTAAAACCTCTATATTAAATACTTTTTTATAATAAAATGCAATTCGATTTGAAGCTAACTCAAAATTTATATCTTTTTCCTCTAATATCTTAAAATCCATTCCATTCAATCCTTTCTTTATTAACTTTCTTTTATTTATTTATCTCATTTTAACATATAAAATTTATTTTGTCAACAGTTTTTTAAAAAAATAAACAATATTTTCTCTGGGGGATTTTTTAAAAAAATGTTACGTTATAATTAACCTAGTGATTTTTAAATATGATGTTATAGCTGGGGAATTTTTATATTTAATGTTACGCCTTTTTTGTTTTATTCTTGTTTTTATGTCTATATTTTTCTTGAAACATTTGTTTCGCAAACATTTATTCTTCTAGGTGCATATAAACACAATATTCATATTATTATTTATAATATGCTTAGGACGTATGAGATTAGCCATATATTAATTTTTATATATTATTAGTATAACTATATTACTTATAAGTAACTTTCTTTAAAATTGATTTTAAAACGTTATTATAAGTATTATAATTATTGTTGTATGACGTTTATTTTAAGTTTTAAGAGAATATTTTTGTAAGGTATATAAGTATATTACTTTATCTAAAAAACGTCTTAAAATTAATCCTCATGCGTCCTGTGTGTATTAAATTGTCAAAGTTCTATTAATATGTTAGATTTAATTTATGTATCTAATATGTATATAAAAAAGAGCTATAATATACCTATCTAAGTATATTATAGCCCACTTGCTATTTTCTAGTTTTAAGTTCTAGCAAACTTTATTTAATTTTCTTTATTACTTATTCTTTTTATTACAGTAGAATAAAAAGAATATCCATTTTTATTTTTTTTTATACAAACATCTTTTCCTTTTCCTAATTCAGCAATTATTTTATTACTATTAGCAATAAATAAATCTATTAACTTATTTTTATTTTCCATGCAATTCCTCCTTTAAAATTATTTAAAACAATATGTAAAAGAGAAAATTAATTCTCTTTATTATTTTTTATTTTTAGATATTTATATTTTGATTTATACTTAAAATGTTGTTCTAAGATATACTTTACTTTTTTATTGTTCGTTTTATTTACTCTATTACATATTGTTTGTCTACTTACACCAAAATGTTTAGCTGTTTCTCGTACATTTGCATTATTTTTTAATATATAATCTATTATTACATTATTGTCAATATCTTTCATTTTTACCCTCCTGCTATAAACTAATACAAACTACCTCTCCACTTGATAACTCATAATAAAATTCATCATCCAATAAATCTTCTCCAAATTGTTTTAAATCTATATAATGCATTATAGTATCTGGAATATTATATACATCAGAAATTTCTTGGTAAGCCAATTCCTCAACATCTCTATATATAGCACAAATTTCAGCAAATTCACTATAACTATAATCTTCTATAATATCCAATAATTCCTCTAAGTTAATATCATATTCGTTATTTTCCTCTAAAAAATCTATTTGTTCTTCTGTTAAATCTTCTAAATTCGTAGAAAATCCACCTAATTCTTCTAATTCTTTATACATATCTCTTAATAACATAACAACCTCCTATTCCATTGTTTTATAACAATAATCTTCATCAAAATAATATCTTCCTATAAAATCCTCATTATTTTCGTCAAAATAAATTACTTCTATAACTTTGTTATTTTCTTCTTCATCATTATTTATAATTAAATTAGAATTGTTTTGAATATAATCTATAAATTTATCAAAACTTATTTTTGCTTTTTCTTCTAAAATTTCTCTATATCCCATATTTTCTCCTTTCTATATTTCTTCTAAAACTTCTGTTTCTGTAATATAATAATTATTATAATTATCTTTAATATAGAATAATTGAATATCAAATTGTAAATTATCTACCGTTTCCACACTTCCTATTAAAATATCATCACTAATATGGTCTTTATTTGTATTATCTTCTACTAAATGTCCTCTAAAAAAACCATCTTGTATACATATACTATTTATTATTTCGTCTGTACTATCAAATCTTCTTCCAATAAATGTTCCTAGTATTTTATTTAACCTTTGTCTTGTTTCCATAGACAAATATGGACAATTATTACAGTCCACATTATCCATATCACAAGTGCTACATGGTCTTAACCATTCTCCACAATTTTTACAATACCCACCTTGAATATTAATTTCACTCTCAAATCCACATTCACTACACCATTCTATCGTTTTATTAGCTTTCATTATTTTTACCTCCAAAATTAAAAAATATATTCTTCTTGCTGTATCCTAATAGTATTGCTAGTTATGTCTGCAATTTCACAATTAATTAAATCAATTATATTATAATCATTATCAATTTTAAATTGCATAATTATATTCCCATTTATATCTTCTATACTTAAAAGTTTATTATTAACATCTTTCATGATACCCTCCTTATATATCGAATTCTATTTTATCTAATTGTGTTACTATATTATTTACATCTATATCAATAATATTTCCTAAATCTTGTATAAGATTTATCAATTTTTCGTAAGCTATATAGCCATTTTTAGTAAATTTCCCAGTTTCTTCGCACAAATTATCCTTTAATCCAAAATTTTCTTGCAAAATTATTTCTAAACTTTTAAATTCATTTACTTTATTTATATTATAATCCCAACATTTATTTAAGTCATCAATTACATCTTCTATATTGCCATTTAATGCAACATCTAAACATTCATATATACTTTGTATATTTATTATACCTTCAATAATATTTTCTTGATTATCAACTAAATCTCCTAAATTCTCCTTAAAATCTAATTTTCTAATTTCTTTTTCTGTTAAAATTTCATTATTATCTTCATCAATATAATGCATAATTCATTACCTCCTTTTATTTTATCATATTTATTTTATACTGTCAAGCACTTTATGCTAAATTTAAACTTATTTTTAAGGCGTTATCTACATTATGTAAATCTTCTTTACATATTTTCCCTATTTTATACAATATTTGTGTTTTATCTAATGTTCTTAGCTGTTCTAAAAGCACAACTGAGTTCAATTCTAATCCATTATCATCATCTTTTGTTAGTATTGTATGTATAGGTAAATCAGCCCTTTTTATTTTTGAAGTTAAAGGAGCAACAATAACAGTCGGACTATATTTATTCCCTTTATCATTTGAAATTACTAGAACTGGTCTTATACCATTTTGAACACTTGTACTATTAACATCTCCTAAATTAGCATAATATAAATCTCCTCTATTTATCATCATTGTTTCTCCCTCCTCAAAATTTATTCTATCTCTTGTTTATCAATTCGTATACAACAGTTTAATTCTGCATAGTATCCTTCTTTATAACCCTCAAAACTAGCATATTCTTTTTCAATATCAAGAATTTCATCTTCTATAAGTTCATCATCACTTGCCCATTCTCTCAAATCAGCTGTTGCCATATCTACTAATTCTTTATAATATTCTAATGCCTTTTCAAAACTTTTGAATGTTTTTATAGTAGTATCTTCTATTTCATAATCCCAAATTCCACTTTGGATAACTGTATAAATTTTCATTTATATTACCTCCTTAACTATAATATTATTTTAACATATAAAATTTATTTTGTCAAGTTTTTTTTAATTTTCTTTTCTTTTTTTTAACCAATTTTTTATGATATTTATATTAGTTCCTTTTTCCCACATATAAAAATCTTCATTAATATTGTTTTCGCTATCTAATATAATATAAGACAAATCATTATATAATAAATCTAAAAAATATTGATAAAATTCCATATATTCATTATTATAAAACTCACTAATACATACTGGTACACTATTATAATCTTCTTGTGTTTCGTAAAAATCTATTATATAATCATTATAACACTTTAAAACAAACCACATCTCTTCTTTTTCTAGTTTGTATATATCATTCATCTTTATACCTCCTAAATTTCCAAATCTTCTTCTACCATATCAATAAATTCAATAATATTATCAAATTCTGTTAATACTGTTTCCATAACATCTTCTACGGTATAGTCCTCTCCTATTTCATCTTTTAATTCATAAATTCTTTCTTGTATATCTTCAATTCTATAAGTATCTGTATTTCTATCAAGTGTTAATTTTAAAAAACCATATATTGTATCTTCATTTGTACAATCTCTTAATACTACTATTCTTTCACAATCTCCAAAACTTTTATATTTGAACATAATTAATTCCTCCTTATTGATATTTTTTTATAAAATCATCTATAATTTCTTCTATATTATGTGTGATATATTCTATATAATCTACATTACTTTCTTTTGTAAATTTTTTATATAAATAAATTACAAATACATTATAAGTATCAATTCCACTTATAGAAAGCATAATAAAATCATTTAATCTCTTTATTTTTTCTTCTAATGTACCTAAAATATAACTAAACTCAATAATATATTCTATATCATCAAATTGTAATTTATTATAATATTCTTGTATTTTACTATAATCTTCTAAAAATTTATCTTTATTAAATTTCATATTCTACCTCCTTATACTTTTCTATTTTTTCATTAATTATTTTTAATTTATCTTCCCATTTAATAAATGGGTCTATTGTAAATATTTCTATTGTCTTTTTATCTTTTCTTATTTCCCAATTATTACCAACTTTTACTGCATTTATCATTATTCTACCTCTATATATTTAACATTTTTTTCTATTACTTCTGTTTTTTCTTTAATTTTAGCATTATTTAACATATATATTAATTCTTCTCTCAACAAATCACATAATAAATCAAAGGATTTTAATAAATAGTAACATTCTTCTAAATTGTTATTAATATCTTCATTATCTTTACCATAAGCTGTATCTAAACTTTCTTTTTTAAACTCTTTTAATGTATCATAATCATAAATATTATCATCAAAGAATAAATCTAATATATTCATTCTTTTATTATATTGGTCAAACTTAGGAACTATTACTAAATATCCATTACTTCTACCATTAAAAAATATATTAGTATTAGTTATATCTTCAAAATCTTCTATTGAAAACTGCAAATTAGCATATAAAAGTTCTTCATCTATACTTATCAATTCAAAAAATTTATCTATCTGCTCGTTTGTTAATTCTAAATTATAAATTTTTATATTATTTGCAATACTTTGTAATCTATTCCAACTATTCATTACATTATATACATAATGATTTTTAATATATTGAAATTTTTGTTCTAATGTTTTCTCCTTTAACCCTGTAAAAAACACTTTTCCTTCTTTTTTATTATCTCCTATAAATTCTTTAATTAATTCTAATTTCATATCAATTTCCTCCTTATCTTTATAATATGATTATAGCATATTATTTTAATCTTGTCAAGTTTTTTTGTAAAAAATATGTAAAATTTATTTAAAAATGAGGTGGGCAATATTTTTATTAATATTATATATTGCCCTTTTGTTCTTTCAAAAGAACTTAAAAAGTAAGATTATTTTATTTTTCATTTAAACCCATAGTTTGTGCATAGTTTTGAATTTCTAATATTATTTGATTTTCTATTGCTGTATTTTTCTTTATGTTCTCTACAATATTAGCAACATCTTCTTCTTGTAAGTCTATTTCTAGCTTTTTACTATATTCTACTACTAAGTCTGCTAAGCTCATTATATATCACCTCCTTATCCCCAATAACTTCCTTCTACTTGGCAAGTATATTTCTTTATAAAGTCATCATCTGCTATTATATCATATTTCAAAAGTGTGTCTTTTACTTCTTGATAGACTTCTTCCCAATTTTCATATTTATCAAATAAAGTATCTTTTTGTAAATACATTATAAACATATTTTCATCTTGAAAATAAATACAGTCATCTATTGCTACTTTTGGATTATATGTTTCTCCTGTAAATTGAGAGTATATCTCAAATCCAATTTCTTGTGCTATATCACTAAGACATAAACTATCTATATTTTCTATATTTTCAATTTCTAGCCATTCTAATAAATCATTTAACTTTTTTTCATTTTCTTTTCTTTGTAATAACTCTATAAACAATTCTTCATTTAAAATAAAACCATATTCTCTAACACCATAATCTCTCATACTCATATTTATTACCTCCTTTAATTTAATAAGTCTATTCTAACAACATATTCTTCGTTATCATAAGTATATTTGACTACATAATTAAGTTCCAAATCTGTATAAGCTACTATATTTTTAATTTCTTTATGTCGTGTTAATAAGTCTTTTATTTCATCAATTAATTCTTTTTCCAATTTTCTTCTCCTTACTTTTATTATTATACACCTAATTATTTTTTTTGTCAAGTGTTTTTGCATATTTTTCTGCTATTTTTTTTATTTCTTTTATTCTTTTTGGTTCATATTCTTTTATTGTATAACGTTTTAATTTATCTATACTATAATTTATATCTTTACTATCAATATTATCTACTATATACTTAGCTATTTCTATATTTTCTTTTTCGTATAAATAACAAATATTTAATTGATTTATAATTTCTTCTTTATTAAATCCATATATTGTATATATGTTTATTTGATTTTCTATATCATATACATCTAAATCTTCACTAAATACCAATGGAGTTATATATAATTCTTTATTATTATAATTTAAAATATAACCATTTTCATTAAAACAAAAATCATCTAATACTTCATAAAATTGTGTGTCAAAATCAAATTCTAGTAAAAAGAAATCAGTATAATTACCTCTTACATCTCCACCAATATGCATTTGAATAGCCACTAATTGTGTTCCTTTCTCTGTTTCACACGTCATAAAATCTATATCTCTATAAATATTTCCATTATGATTATAACTATTATCTCCTGGAAAGTCATTCATGTTTTTATTGCTTAATATTTCCATATACTGTAAAACACCATTCCCGAATTCATTTTTATACCTTTCGTATATATCAGTTGGAATATCTACCTCATAATCTTGCAAATATTTAATTAATTTTCTATTGTCTACACAATACATATCTTTATCTGTATCTAATGGTTTACATACTCTTTCCATTATTTCTAAAACATTATTACTACACTTCATTATATGTTACCTCCTTTTATAAATATAGTATAGCATAAAACTTTAATCTTGTCAATATTTTTAATAAAAATTTTAAAAATTTTTAAATTCAGCTTTTTCAAATTGCCCTACATATTGCCTTGTTAGTTTCCAGTTATTGATAAATCTTAATGAACAACTTTCTGCCCAAATTCTAGGCAAATCTTCTATTTTCATTATCATATATTCGGTTTCAATAGCTTGTTTTTTATCTTCCTCATCTTCAATTAAATAGATTTTATGGCAACCATCATAAGCAAATTCATTAATATTTGAAATATCATAATTATTTATTTCTCTATCTTGAATGAATTTTATATTATTCAATAATGTATAAAGTTTGTCAAATTTCATTATGTCTTGGTCTGGATATAATGCATTCCATAATTCTATATTATATATTTTCTCTAAGCTATTAGATACATCATTTTTCCAACTATTTAATCTATTTATATCAAAATCTTCTTCTAATATTTTTCTTATCTCTCTCATATTTACTTTTATTTCCATATCTATTTCCCTCCAAATTCTTTATCTAGTTTCATAATTAACTCTTTATTTTCCATATATAATAATAGTTTGTTGAAAGGATTATCTCCTTGCCACCTACTACTTTCACAATATAATTTATTACTATCTTTTAATATATATATTACAAGGTCATATCCTACACCAAAATAATCATTAATTATTTGTATGTCTTTACATAATAAATAATTTTCTCTAATTGCTTTTTTATTCTTATCAAAATACATTCGTTTAAATTCTCTGCCATTCCAATATTCTATATATGCACTACCTTGTCTTTGTTTTATTTCTTTTCTGTTATTCTCACTAAAAATATAAGTATATTCATTTGTATCGGTTACTTCATATATTTTCATTTTTTACCTCCTTCTTAATTTAATATTATTATACTACTTTTCTTATATCTTGTCAAGTTTTTTTGTAAAATATTTTATTTTTTTATTTCTTCTAATTCTATATTTATTTTATATTCTTTTATTATGCCTTTATTTTCAATACTTAATATCATGACATCTGTATTAAATTCACTCCATTTATATTTAATGCTGTCATCATTTGCAATGAAATCGTTTGCAATTAATTCATTTTCTAAATATTTCATATCTCCTAATAAATCTGCTTCAAACAAACTTAAAATATAATCTTTTATATATCTTTTAATATCCATTTTTATTTTATCTCCTTTAAAATATTTTCTACTTCTTGTATAGCTCTATGTTCTTCTATATCATATTTATTTATAAAATATGTTGCCATAATTTTTTTTAGTTCTTCTTCATTTTTTAATTCATAATCCCAGTCGCCTAATTCACAAGGTTGAAATATATATTCATTACTTTGTCTATCTATAATAAACCATGTTGTATCTCTAAATTCATATACATTTTTATATTCTGTTTCTGTATATGCAAAACAATTATTTTTGTCATTTATGATAAAAAATGCTATTATTATTCCAATTATAAATGCTATGACTACACTAACAATTATTCCAATAATAAATTCTTTATTTGTTTCTTTTTCTACAAATTCTTCAAAATCCATACTAACACCTTCTTTATTCATATATTTTATTCAATAATTCTTCTAATTCTGTTTCTAGCTCTTCTAAATAAACTAAGTCTGTACTTCCATATCCACATACTTTTTGTTTTTCTTCTTCATATCTTATTAATTGTTCTAATTCGTATATTCTGTTTTCTATTTCTTCAATATCTTCCTCACTCATTTTTTTTATCCCTCCTTTTATATTATCCTTTATATATTCTTTAATTCATTTTTTTTATAAAATCTAATATAGCATTTAATAGTTTTACATCTGCACAAAAAGGTTCGTCGTGTTCTTTCCCACCTTGTTTTATTATTCTTTTTAAAAAAACTCTTTTAGAATTTTTATTGAATATAACTATTTTTTTATCTTCTTCCATTCCTAAAAATCTACCATCATATTTTTCTACTTTTATATATATAATTTTATTATTATTTGTTATTTTTATTTTAAATCCTAATTCTTCCATTATAATTCCTCCCTAATTAAAATATCCATTAGCATAAATAACTATTATCATAATTACTATCTATATATTCTTTTGCATTGTTTAAACTATATGCTGTATTTATATATTTTTGATTTATATATATATTATATTCATATTCCATTCTACAATCATTTTCTGCCTTTGTTTTAATTATTTCATGATTATGATATTTCATATTATCACTCCTTCCTTGATATATATATTATTTTACTATAATTTCAATTTCTTGTCAAGTTTTTATATAAAAAATATTATACTTCTTAAAAATTCTTCATAATTTCCTCCTATATACCCTTAGTTTTCAACTTATGGGGTGGGTTTTCAAGTGCAATTTCAATTTTGAAAAACTACTTTTACGTTTGAAATTGCTACTTTTAAAATTACTAAAATTTTTATTTTGCTAAAAATCCAAAACTATCTCTTAGTTTTACTAATTCTGCTAATTTTTTGTTGTATAAATCTATATTTTTATAAGCATTTTCAAATTCTACATTTACCCTATTTTCTCTTTCTTCTATATTTTCTTTTTGGTAGCAAGGGTTAAGATATAAAAGATTATTATAAAATCCACCCATTACATCATTTTCATAACCTCGCATAATTTCTATGTTTCCATAATTTCCATAATAATTGTTAAATGTGATTATTAAGGTTCTATCTCTATATTTTTCATTTACACCTGTATAACTTCTATCTGCATTTTGATAAAAAATATTTTCTACTTCTATATCTTTTTTTTGAAAAAAGTCTTTTGCCAAATCTTCAATTTTTTTTGTTACTTTTTTATTTCCTAATTTCTCTAACTCTAAAATAAATTCATTAATATATTTGCTAATTTCTATACTTTTTCTAACTTCTTTTTCTTGCTTTTGTAATTTTTCTTTATCTAAATATTTAAACTCTTCATTCCACATATAAAATTCCCTCTTTCTTTTATTTTTTTTCTTATTATACTATAAAAAAATAATTTTGTCAATATTTTTTTTATTTTTTTTAAAAATATTTTAATTGCTGGGCGATTTTTTTAGTTCTTGTTACGGTTCGTGCCTCTCTACCGTAGAGCTGGGGGCAATTTTTTCTTTTCCTGTTACATATTTCCTTCCTCTGTTTGTTTTTGACCTTTATATATACTAGTGAACTCATGTTTTGCGAACTGTTGTTTGTAATTGTTATAACTATATTATTAAAAATCTATATTTTTATATCATTTTACTTTTTGTCATATTGAGTTTATAAGCATTTTATTTTTGTATATGTATATTTATATTATATAAAAATTATAATGTCTTATATTCCATTTTAAGACGTCCATATTTAAGTTTTAAACCCTTTATTTTTGTATTGCTATATAATTATATAGCTATTCGCAAAATGTCGCTTATATTTGAATATAGTTATTTTTATAATATTTTCAATGTGCATTTTTTTATTTTGTATTAACCATTTTTTTATATAAAAAATAGCTTATACAAAACAAAAAAAACAAGCAACAATTTTTTTAAAAAATTGTTACTTGCTTTTAAAAGCTTTTATCTATTTTTTATACCAAATTTTCATCATATTTTATAATTCCATTATTAATTAATTTTTGTATGTATTCTCTTTTGTTGGTTCGGTTTTTTACTTCCTCAATTTCTTTATTGCATACATAATCATTAATAAATAAGTATAAATGTTTTGTAGTCGTTCTGCTATAATCCCAATCACGCCCCAAAATTAATAATTGACTTCTACTTTCATAAATTGCGATAATACTTTCATAAGATTGAAAAATTATTCTTTCCCCTTCCTCGATTACAAATTGATTTTTGTTATAGAAATTTTTTACTTTTAACATTTTTTTACCTCCATATTTTTTTTATTTTTTATAAATTTTCAAAATTTTCAAACCATAAAAAGTCATTCAATTCGGTTTTTGTTTTTACTCCTTTTATATGTATTTTTTTTAATAATTATAAATATTATTATTATAATATTTTTCGTCGTCTTTTTCGTTCTCTATATTGTCAAAAATCCTATTATCAATATTTTTTAACATTTCGTTTATTGTGTTTTCTTCCATTTTTCTTTTGCTCCTTTCTTTCTATTATATTACAAAACTAGTATTCGTTGTAATAATTCCAACAATTCCCAAAAAATGAAATTGTTAATAGTTCCCCTTTTTCTGTTTTTTCTGCTGTTTTTATTTTTAAATTATAAACAATTAAGAAATAACAAAATACAAAGCCAAAAATAAATATTAATAAATACTTAAACCCCTTCATTTTTTCGCACCTCCTTTTTTATTTTAATTTTCTTATTTTTATACATTCAAACTCTTTTCTTTCTAATTTCACAATTTCAAAAATTCTTTTTATTAATTCATCTTGTGTATAATATTTTTTGTCATTTACTGTTTAAAGTCTGCTTGTGCTTAAAATTACAAGCTTTTTACTATATTTTACTTTTGCTAAAAATTTATTGAACAAATAAAAACTATCAAATTTTTTTTCAAAACTTTTATTTGTTTTTTTGTCTAATAATTTTATTGTAAACATAATATAAGCACCACCTTTTTATTATTTTATGTATTTATCAATTAAATTATAACTAATTATTTTATATAGATTTATTTTTTTGTTGCTTAAATTATATACAAGACCTTGTATTAATAACCCCAAAATTAAAATCCCCATTAATTCAATAAAAATTATTCCCATTTTTGCCAAAAATTCTAAAAATAAAATCATTTTTTACAACTCCTTTCAATTATATTATTCTACATATTTTTTAAAAATCCTTCTTTTTTTATTCTTTTATTTTATAGTTTGTCAAGTTTTCTATTTCTGTTTTTTCAAAATTAGATAATTTATAAAATGTAATTTTTTTGTGTTTACTAT
>UMCS01005682.1_pt1 | contig 39915 bp, 40 predicted proteins | sample 1964281 | NCBI WGS metagenome assembly UMCS01 (sample SAMEA4835973, study PRJEB28245) | human gut metagenome | biome: gut microbiome; material: fecal sample | place: Denmark | collected 2008
TAGCTTTTTTTCTTGTGAATTAATGAAACTCATTTTCAAGTATGTTATATTTAATGAGTATGTTTTATAGATAGGGAGGACTTTTATGACAAAAAGTAGATTAGATCGTACGCCTAGTAGTAATATAAATGAAATGGAAGAGATTGATTTATTAGAATTATTTCGTGCTGTTTTGAAATATATTAAACTGATTATTGTTTTGTGTATTGTATTTGGTTTGGGTGGTTTCTTGGGAACGAAGTTCTTGATTACACCGACATATACGGCTAGTACATCAATTTATTTAACTCCACAAATTAGTGAGAGTGGGTCTTTGGATTATAGTTCCCAAATGGCAAATAGTTTATTGGTGTCGAATGTTACTGAGCTACTTACTCAAAATAATATTATGTCGGAAGTAGCGAAAAATGTAGGAATTGAGAGTGCTTCAAAGGTAAAAAGTTATTTAACTGTAACTAATCAATCAAATACACAAATAATTACAGTTACGGCAACTACTGATGATCCTAAGTTATCTAAGGATATCGCAAATGGAACTGTAAATACATTTATTAAGACAATGCAGAAGAATTTGAATGTGCGTAATATTGAAATTGTAGATAATGCTAAGTTGTCTTATGTACCTAGTGGACCTAATATTAAGAAAAACACAATGTTGGCTACTTTAGTTGGTGGTGTGATTGGTGTTGTTTATGCCGTATTAAGATTCTTATTTGATAATCGTTTGCGTACGAAAGAAGAGGCAGAAAAATATTTGGGTATTCCTGTTTTCTGTGAGATTCCTGAATTATAATGGCTAAGTTTATAGATATTCACTCACATATCGCTTGGGGTATAGATGATGGTATGCCTTCAATGGAAGACGCGAAATGTTCGTTGAATCAAGCTCTTGATGATGGATTTGTAGGAATCTGTAGTACACCACACTTTATTCCTGGACAATTAGATGTTTCTATTTATAATGAGATTGTCTCTCGTCAAATGGAATTAAAAGAAATGAGTCCAATACCAATTTATTGTGGTGGAGAAGTCATGATGAATAGTGAGTTTATTGATGGGTTGGATATGGATTTATATCCTACACTAAATGGATCTAGATATATGCTTGTGGAATATAATGTTCTTCGTGATATTCATTCAATTGATTATAGAGATGATTGTTTGTATGAATTGAAGGTGAAGGGCTTTGTTCCTGTGATAGCTCATATTGAACGTTATTTTCATTCAGGTCTAGATTATTCAATCATTGATAATTGGATTGATATGGGTTGTGTTCTACAAATCAATCGTACTTCTATTCTTGGAATGCATGGAAAGACAATTCAATCAAACGCTTTATCATTACTAGATGATGGGTATTGTGATGTGATTGGTACAGATACACATAGAGCAAGTGGGCATCGTATTGCTAAATTGAGTGATGCGTATTCAATTGTTTCAAAGCGTATTGGTAGTGAGAATGCGGATATATTATTTTTTGAGAATCCTAAGCGTATCTTAAGTGATATGGATATATTAAATATTGAGGTTGTAAAGAAAAAGAAGCGTTTTAGTTTCTTTAGGAGATAGAAATGGCAAAGAAAAAGAGAAATCAGTTTGATGTAGATGAGATTTATCGTGGGTTGCGTACAAATATTGAGTTTAGTCAAATGGATGAGGCTATGCAGGTAATTACTTGTGTAAGTACAGTTCCTAATGAAGGAAAGAGTACGATTGCTTGTAACTTGGCTCGTATTATGGCAGCTAAATATAAGAATGTATTATTAATTGATTGTGATTTAAGAAATGCATCGGTTCATAAAACGTTACATATTTCAAATCGTTCTGGACTTACAAATATTATTTCTGAATTTCAAGAAGGATTAAGTATCAATTCTTATGAGGGTGTTCAACAAGTTCAATATGATGGTGGACAAACATTGACTGTGATTACGGCAGGTCATAGAGTACCAAATCCTAGTGAAGTATTAGGTTCTAAAAGAATGGGACGCTTTTTAGAACATGCTCGTAAAGAATTTGGATATATTATTATAGACTCACCACCAGTGGCAGTGGCTAGTGATACAATTCCATTGAGTAATCTGAGTGATGGCGTATTATATGTAGTAGATGCGAAATCTTCAGATAAACGTAGAGTTAAAACAGCTATCAATGATTTAAAACGTAATGGTGGACACGTAATTGGTGTTGTATTAAATAAAGTGGATATGAGTGATGAAAACCATTATGGCTATGGATATGGATATGGTTATGGAGGAGACGACGATGATAAAAAGAAATAGTTTAATATTCATTACAGCTTTTGGTCTACTTCTAACAGGCTGTAGTAAGTCAGGCTTTGAAATCACAAAAGATGATATTTTAGAAGTAGCTAGAGATGATGCGAATGCCACTAAAAGTGAATGTGAAAATGTATCCATTAAAGAACAAAAAGGTTCATATATGGTTTCATTTAATACGAATGGTGGATCTTATGAATATAAGATTGGTAAAGATGGGATTATAAAAGAACGTAGTTTTAAGCGTGGAGCTAAAGAAGAGACTACTGAAACTGAAGAACCAGCTAAGGAAGAAAAATCAACAACTACTACTAAGAAAGAAGAAAGCTCTTCAACTTCATTTGATGAAAATCAACAACAGGCTATCAATTCAGCATTGGCTAATTCTGGTTTAGAACAAAGTGATGTTAGTGATATTACTTGTTCTTTAGATTCAAACACAAATCAATATACAGTTACATTTGTATTGAATGGTGTTACTACGACAGCTGTTGTGGATGCAGCTACATTTACTGTTATATCTACAATTTTAGGATAAACATATACCTTCCGTTTTGGGAGGTATTTTTTTTAGGTGTATGCTATTATATTACATATGGAGAAAATATACTTATGATTCGTTTAGAAACACATTGCCATACAAGATATTCAAAAGATAGTCTACTACTACATTCTTTGTTGTATATAAAGTGTCGTTTGTGTCATATTGATGCGATTGCGATTTGTGAACATAATAATATTCAGGGAGCATTAAAATTTAAGGAGTATTGTTCAAAAAGAAAGAATAAAGTCTTTGTGATTGTTGGAGAAGAAATTATGACTTCATCTGGTGAAGTTATTGGACTTTATTTAAATGAAGAAATACCGGCTGGATTATCTTGTGATGAAACAATAGATCGTATTATAAGTCAGGATGGTGTAGTATATGTACCACATCCTTATGATGAGAAGAGGTCTAAAACAGTTCTTAGTGAAGATTGTATTTCTTCGAATTCATATCGTATTGATTGTATAGAGTGTTATAATGGTCGAAATGTAGAAGATTATTATTCAGTTAAACAGACATCTATTGCGGATAAATATAGTTTAGTAAAAGTAGTAGGTTCAGATGCACATACTTTAATGGAGATTGGTAGAAACTATATGGAAGTAGATTCTATTCCTTCTAATAGTTCTGAATTTAGGGATGTTATTCAATCTTGTACATTCCATACAAAGCCATGTATAAAGTTGGCTCATAAGGTGACTAGATGTGCTAAATTAATTAAAATGATTGTAAAGGGGAACTTCAATGAAATATACAGAATTATCAATAGAAAAATTAAAAAGTGAATGTAACGAATGGGCTAAATCATTAAAGAAAACGTATTGTCCAGATCTAGTGATCTATGTAGCTAGAGCAGGCTATTTGATTGGTAAAGAAATGAGTGAAGTCTTTGAAGTACCAATGGTAGGTATTAGTGCAACGCGTGAGGGAAATAAATTGAAGGAGATTGTGGGACCTATTATTTCTTTAATGCCTAATTTTGTACGTAATTTTTTGATTAGTATGGAACTAAAATCAAATACGCATGATAAGAATACGGAAAGAAAGATTCATTTTCATGAAAGCTTAGAAAAGTTAAAGGGACAATCTTTTGATCGTATTTTAGTTGTGGATGATTCTGTCGATACAGGGCATTCAATGAAACAAGTGGTGGATGCGATTCAAAATGAGTTTAGAAATGCTGAAATAAAGATTGCAGGATTAAATGTATGGGATAAGAGTAAGAACATTATTCATACGGATTTTGCGCTTTATGAAAATACAGTAATTAAAGCACCTATGTCCAAGGATTCAAGTGAGTATAAGGAATTTGTGCGTATTTATAATAAAGAAACTAAAGAAGGAACTTTATAGTATCTATGTCAAAAGAAATGAAAGTTGTTGTTTATTGAAATTATGATCCAATAAATTGGTCTGAATATTCGCTAATTTATGAAGGAACTGCATTAATAACTGAAAATACAACCGCAAGGGATGTGTTTGAATCGTTAGGAATTGAAATACCTTTGAAATTATACCTTTGTCTAAAAAGGGTACCGGATGAAAATTATTATCCTGTTTTTTGGTTACCTTTTTATTATGATGAAGGTGTTTTAAAGGGTGATTATAATCCTTTTGATGTAAAACTATCTGAATTAAATGACTATGGTTATGCATTTGATCGTATTGTATTTTTTGAGGATACAATAGGTATTGGTATGGGTGCTTGTTTAGGTCCTGAGTTTATAAAAGGTTTCTATGATGCATTGAATGAATTTGTTAAGGAAAATCCTTTGGCAATTGAAGTATTCGTTTTATTTCTTCCTTGGATTAAAAAGGTTTTTGGAAAAGCAATTTGTATAATTCAAGATAATTTACATACATATGGTGTAGTTGAACAAGGTATAAAGTTTCAAAAGGAATATACCTTGGATTCATTTACTAAGGCTTTACAACTCGAAGAAATTCGTCGTCTTAATAATAGGATGACTTATTTTAAAATGGTAAATGCTTTCCTTATTGTATATGGTTATAAATATGATTATAAAAACAAAAAATGGATCAAGTCATGAGTAGAGAATGGAAGAAGGTACGTAAATTTGTGCTTTTCTTCTTTTTTTTATATAATAATTAAAGTTATATATTTGGAGATTTAAACTATGTCAAAAATAGGTACTTTAAAGATAACGATAGAATTTATATTTTATTGGGTATTAATTAATTTCCTGCAGGAGATCAATGTCCTGCGTTTTTATGGGGAGTATACGATTAAGCTTTGTGCTTTATATTTTTTAATGCAGTTGTTGATTGGACGTTATCAAGGAAAAGTGTTATTGATGTATGATGAGATTCGTTTATTGATTCTTTCACATTTGGGCTTTTTCTTTGGTAGTTTTTTGATTTTCCCATTTAGTTCTTGGACTGTTCGTAAAATATATGGGTTTTTATTATTAACCCTTGTCTTATTTTTGTTTGCGGGTTGTAACTCAAGATATTCGCATAAGATATTCCGTCAACGATTTAAACATAATACTTTGATTGTGGGTACGGGGCATACGGCTGCGCAATTGGCTTTTGTATGTCGTGGAAATAGTTATTCATTATTGGATGTGCAGGGTTATGTGAGTTGTAAGTCGTATGGAATTCATCAAGAGCAGGTTGTTTCTAAAAAGTTAACGATGGAATTGGATGCGGTAGATGATTTTATACGTACGCATAATATTGATACGGTATTGATTGCGATTCCGGAAATTAACAGAAAAAATTTAAATCGTTTATTTGAGTTATTTAAAGGTAAGGTATTGAACATTAAATATTTGCCACAGGTAACTGGCTTAGTAACGTTTGATACAAAGGTTGAGGATTTTGATGGTATTTTAATGATTTCAAATTCTCGTGGTGTCAATCAATTGGGATCTTATATTTTAAAGCGTTGTATGGATATTTGTGCAGGGCTATGTGGCATAATAATCTTGATTCCTTTAACGGTCTATGTATTCTTTAAAAATCGTATGGAAGGCGATCGGGGGCCTGTCTTCTTTACGCAGAATCGTATTGGTAAAAATGGCAAGGAATTTAAGATGTATAAGTATCGTACAATGGTGCTTGGTGCAGATAAGATTCTAGAGGATTTAATGGTAAGTGATCCTAAGATTCGTGAAGAGTATCAGAAGAATAAAAAGCTGGCCAATGATCCTCGTATTACAAGTGCAGGGCATTTCTTGCGTGAGAAGAGTTTGGATGAATTTCCTCAATTTATCAATGTGTTCTTTGGGCAAATGTCTTTGATTGGGCCTCGACCGTATCTGCCAAAAGAAAAAGGTGATATGGGTGAATATTATGAGGATGTGGTTGCGTGTAAACCTGGCATTACGGGTATGTGGCAAAGTCATGGTCGTAGTGATGTGAGTTTTGAACAACGTCTAATTTTGGATGAGTATTATTATCGTAACTGGTCATTTTGGCTGGATGTTACATTGCTTTGTAAGACATTAAAACAAGTTTTATATGGAAGGGGAGCTGTTTAATTATGAAAAGTAAATTTTCGAAAGTATTGAGTATTTTATTGAGTGTTGTATTGGTGATTTCTTCATTTTACTTATTGTATCAAGTAATTCGTTTGAATGTATTGCCATCTAAATTCTTATTTCCACTTACTATTGGAGTGGTTGTCTTGGATGCCATTTTTATCTTATTGCTTATTTATTTTAGTAAGAATGTGGTTTCTAAAATTATTTGTATTGTATTAACACTATTTATTTGTGTCGCATCTTGTATGGGTGGGTATTATATTTCTAAAACGCAAAATGTTTTAAGTAGTATTACAAATGTTGCCAAACATGCAAAAAATACAGTGAGTGTGATTGTCAAAGAATCAAGTTCCATTAAGAATAAGTCTCAATTGAATGGTGTAAGTGTGGGTAGTTTACGTTTGAATGAGCAGGGTTCTAAAAAAGCACTTAAAGAATTGAGTAATGAAGGTATTGTTTTAAACCAAACAGAATATGATAGTATGACAGCACTTTTAGAAGCTTTCTATAATGGAGAAGTGGATTCGATTATTATTAATGAATCAAGTCGTAGTCAAATTTTGGATATGGAAGCTTATTCCAACTTTGATTCAAATACGCGTGTTGTGTATCAAACTTCTTATAAAGTAAAAAATAATGATTCTGCAACTTCAGTTAGTGATATTACTTCAAAACCATTTAATGTATTGATCTCTGGTTCAGATACACGTGGTGGATTTGATGAAAATGGTCGTAGTGATGTGATTATGATAGCTACAGTCAATCCTAAAACTCATACCATTCTATTAACTTCAGTACCACGTGATTTCTATGTCACTACAGCTTGTGATGCAGGCGATGGATGTATGCAAGGAGCATTAGATAAGATTACACATACGGGTATTCATGGTACAAATACAACAAAGCGTACTGTAGAACAATTGTTGGGTATTGAGATCAACTATACATTCAAAGTTGGATTCGATACAGTAACAGAACTTGTAGATATATTAGGTGGAGTTGACGTATATGTAGAGCCTGGTTATGCAGTTCATACTAGTTATTTAAACGTAAATGAAGGAATAAATCATCTAAATGGAGAACAAGCATTAACATTTGCTCGTGAACGTTATTCATATACAGAAGGGGATCGTCAGCGTACTAAGAATCAACAACAAGTCCTTATGGGTATTGTAAAAGAGGCTACAAAACCTAGTGTGATTACAAACTATGCAGCCATTATGGATACGATGGCAAATACTTTCTCTACAACAATGTCCAATGAGGAGATTACGGATTTAATTAAGTATCAATTAAACAACAACCCAACTTGGAAAATGGAGCAGTATATGGTTGATGGTACGGGGGATACTTTAATGTGTGCTGAACTTGGAGATGCGGCATCTGTCATGGTTCCAGATCAAAGTACGGTTAAAATGGCTAAGGATAAGATTAATGCCGTTCTTGCAGGTAAATCAAGTGAGGATGTTAAATAATATGTCTGCAGATGATTATATTACTTCTCAAGTGGATCCTTGTATAAGAAGGTATGAAGACTTATCGCATAAGTATCATAAGATTCATATGGGTTTAATGATTGCTTGTTTTAGTTGCTTTATTGGTGTGATTATACTAAATGTAGTTTATATCATTGTACCTGTTATTTGGCTTGTTCTAGCAAGTATTGTATGTACTTTAGGTGGTTTATTTCTATTTTTCTTTGATAGTTTGAATGGGTGCTTAGAGAAGTCATTGTCTTATAAACATAAGGCTGAATCTTTGGATTATGAAAAGAGTTTGTATAAGGCGAAAGAGAATGGTTTTAAAGGTTTTGCGTATCGTTGTGAAAGATATATGTAGATTGTGGGATGGTCATATTGACTATCCCTTTTTTTGGGCTGATTTGCCAAAAGGGTTGGATTTATACTATAATATGTAATTGTGAGCCATATAGAAGTTTATAGGAGATTATTTTTATGCCTAAAAAAAATGTAAAGAATGGTAAAAAATCAAATAGGGTAATCAGTAAATTTTTGACAATATTTATGATTGCGGCTTTGGCATTATTGATTTTTCAAATCATTAATTTGAATTTATTACCAATGAAACTCATGATATTAGTGTCTTTAGTTTTAATTATTTTGACTTTGATTGTCATATTAATGTTGCATTTTAAAGCTCGTAAGTTTTTTTCAAGATTTTTAATGGGACTTATTGCACTATGTATGTGTGTGGGGTTAGCTTTTGGCAATTATTTTATATTTAAAACGGATAATACTTTTGACAATGTGACAAGTCTTGCGGATAGTAAGGCAACTTCAACTTCGATTGTTGTTTTAAAGGCTTCTTCGATTGAAAAAGAGAAGGATCTTGCAGGTGCTAAGATTGGTACAATCCTAGATATGGATGAAGAGGCAACAAGTCGTATGTTGAAGGATTTGGATTCAGATAAGATCAAATATACGACGAAGGATTATTCTTCATTGGATGATATGATGGAAGCTTTATATGATAATGAAGTGGATGCAATTTGTTTAAATGAAAAGTATCGTGGTATTTTGCATGAGGGGGATTCTTATTTTAATTTCCAAACGGATTCTCGTGTAGTTCATCAAAATGTGTATTATACAAAAGTCACTAAGAAAGATAATCCAAGTGATCCAGTAAATAATATTACTAAGGATACGTTTACTGTATTAGTAAGTGGAAATGATTCGTATGGTACTTTACAAGATTCAAATACGCGTAGTGATGCCAACTTATTATTAACAGTCAATCCTAAAACAGGAACGATTTTAATGACAAGTATTCCTCGTGATTATTATGTAGAACTTGTTTGTCCAGATAATGAAGAACAAGCTTGTCCTGAGGGTAGTTATGATAAATTAACACATTCGGGTTTAATGGGTGTGAAGAGTACGGAAAAGACAATTGAAAAAGCATTGGGAATCACAATCAATTATAATATTCGAATTAACTTTTCGAGTGTTGTAAGTTTAGTGGATGCTTTAGATGGTATTGATTTGGATATTAAAAAAGGTGAAGAAGTGGATATCTTCTATACGAATTCTCAGCCTGGTTTAAGTGTTGGTAAGCATCATGTGGATGGTGAAACAGCATTAGCCTTTGCGCGTGAAAGACACGCTTATGCGGATGGTGACAACCAACGTGTTCGTAACCAACAAAAAGTATTTAAAGCCATGTTTAAACGTATGATTTCACCTAAGATGATTACAAACTATGGTAAGTTTATGGATGCCTTAGCGGTTGCGTTTGATACAAACTTATCTGGGGATGAAATTAGTAAGTTTGTGAAGTATGAATTAAATGCAATGCCTAAATGGAAGATTGAATCGTATGCGATTGTTGCGGATTCAGATACAAAATTCTGTTATCAAGCACAAAGTTATGCGAGTGTTGTCGTTCAAAATGATATTATGAATGAAGTCGCAAGAAAGAAAATTCAAGCTGTCATTGATGGCAAAAGTTCAGAAACTGTAGAAGATCCTTCTGGATTCTCTCAAACACCAAGCAAAGACAATGCGATTGGTAATACGGCTGAACTTGAAGCGATGGGAATCATTAATAATAGTAGTAATGATTACGATTATAACTACGACAACAATTATGATTATAGTTATGATAACAGCAATGATTATGATTATAGTAATAACTATGATTCAAGTTATGATGATTCAAACTACTACAATCCAGATGATAACTATTATGGTGAAGATAGTTATGATGATACGGCTGGTTAACACTAAGATACCTTCGGGTATCTTTTTTTAATGTGTAAAATGTATTGTATTATGTCAAAAAATGAATAAAAAATGCAAAAACAGAGTAAATATGTTGAGATTTCTATTTATTATGCGTATTATGAAAGTTTGGAGGTGTTAAAATGTTAATACAATTTTCTGTTACTAACTTTTTGCCTTTTAGAGATGAAGTGATCTTGAGCTTAAGTACGAATAAAGATAATTCGCATAATGAAAATTTATGAAATTAAACTGTTTAGAGAAATTATTCAAGTCGTACAAGATTTAAATCGCATTGATATAGATAAACTACAAGATTTACCTGCATGGTTTGATGACTTGTTGCATCAATATCGTCATATGACTTACTATTCAGATCAACGTATTCATAAGCTATGTGTTTTGCTGAATCGACAAATTCATAATCTTAAGTTTTTCTTAAGTAGTTGAGATAACACAAGATTCATCTTATAATTAAATCAATCGAAAGGATGTTTGTTATGTTTTGTAAAAATTGTGGTCACGAAATCAGTGACGATGCAAAGTTCTGTTCAAATTGTGGAACAAAAGTAGAAGTTGAAGAAGAAATTGTTGAACCCATTGAGGTTGTTGATAAAACCCAAGCCAAAGAATGGTATTATGTAGAGAATAATGATTCTAAAGGTGCATTTACTTTAGAAGAAATGAAAGAATTGATTGAATCCAATAAAATTACGGGTTCTACTCTAGTATGGAAGGCAAGTTTAAAGGATTGGCAAAAACTAGCAGATAGTGAGCTTAATGAATTTATGCATGCGGATGAAGAAAAGAGTTGGTATTATGTTGAAAATAATGATTCAAAAGGCCCTTATTCACAAGATGAAATGAAAGGGTTTATGGATGCGGGTATTCTTTCAGGCAATAGCTTTGTATGGAAAACAGGTATGCAAGATTGGACACACCTAAAAAATACCGAGCTTGCAGGAAATGAAATGCCAGAACCAGAACCTACACCACAACCTTCTTATTATGGGGTGAAAGAAAAGAGTATTGCCTTAAATGTTGTTTTAACCTTTGTGACATGTGGACTATATGGTCTTTATTGGCTATATACCATCGCCAAAGATTTAAATGATTTATGTGCAAGCCAACACCAAGAAAAAGGAGCCGATCCATTCCTTGTGGTTGTATTAAGTATTGTCACTTGTGGTATTTATCAAATTTACTATATGTATAAAGCGGGTAAGATGGTTTCAAGCCTTACTAAAAATGGTCAACACCTAAGTGATGATAGTGTTGTATTAATGGTATTAGCCATTCTACAACTATCATTAGTTTCTTATTGCATCCTACAAAGTAATATCAATGGACTCACAAAAAACTAAGACTTTAGGAATAGTTCTTATACTATTCCTTCTTTTATTATTCTACAAATGTCCTATTCAAAGTGTTACAGGCTTACCATGTCCTGGATGCAACATGAAAACAAGCCTATACTATCTAGTTCATTTTAAATTCTCTTTATCCCTCTATTATCATGCACTCCTTATTCCAACCATTGTTGTATTTGTATGGATTGTATTCAATTATAAGAATCATGAACAAACAAAGAAACTATTGATGATCTGGGCCATTTTAATGATTATCTATTATATCTATCGTATGATTGTTTATTTTCCCAATAATCCAATGATGTATTCTAAAGAAAATTTAATTTATTTCATATTTAGACATGTATAATGTCAATTAAAGTTGTATTGTGAAATCAAAAGGAGGACAAGAATATGTCAAACATTTATTTCACGATTACTGGGTTAAACCATTATTACGGAAATGAGTTTCTAGAAAAGGAAATGGTCGTGTATCTAAAGAAAGATAAAGACAATGAATATGATAGGGAAGCCATTAGTGTCAATCTTGCAGGTCTAGGAAAGATTGGCTATGTTGCTAATAGTCCATATACAGTACTAGGAGAAAGCTATAGTGCTGGAAGATTATATGATAAGATTGAAGATGAGGCACAGGGTAAGATCAAGTTCATTCTAGATAAGGGAGTTGTATGTGAACTTGTAGAATAAGGGTATTAAGGAATTGGAATAGGTATAGGTAAGATGTGGTATCAGGGTGACAATAAAGTATTGGATGAGCCAAAAATATATTTAGATGGTTCATACAAAGATTTTGGATATGGATTCTATTGTACGAATTTTGAAAAACAAGCTAAAAGATGGGCGTTAACTAAAAAGAATAAGCACGTTGTGAATGTATATTCTTATACTGAAAATAAGAATTTAAATTGTTTGATTTTTAAAGAGATGAGCGATGAGTGGCTAGACTTTGTAGTTTCATCAAGACAAGGCATAAGACATGAATATGATATTGTTGAAGGGCCTATGGCGGATGATACAATTTGGAATTATGTAGATGACTTTGCGCGTGGATTAATTTCTAGAACTGCATTTTGGGAGTTGGTTAAATTTAAGTATCCCACACATCAAATTGTATTTTGTACAGAAGCCGCTTTGAAATGTCTAGAATATGCTAGGAGCTACGAGTTATGATCAACAAATATTTTGATGAGCCTATTGTAGAAAATAATCAGATGTTGATCAAAAGGATGATGAAATTATAGGTAGCTATTGTTTAACAAAATAGAAAAAATTATATATTCAATTTTTGTGCACGGACATTCAATAATCTTTTCACATTTTTATTTTAGTTTTGTATAAACTTTATAAACTAGAAATGTTTGTATTAAAATTGATATATCATTGAAACAAATCTAGTTAATATACTATAAGTTTCGATTAATAAGATAAGAATAATGGAGGGAAAATGATAGACGATATTTTATTAGATAAACTTACTGATATAGGTTTAGAAGTTGGAAAAAGTCAGATAAACAAAAAACTAAACGAACAATTGTTGCGAAACAAATTAAAAAAATATATCAGTGAACAAAAGGAATTGAATGGATTATATTCAATGAAAGAAGAATTTGATTTTGAAGGTTTATTGAACTATATTTTAAATCACTTAATTACTGATGTGAAAACAAGAGTTTTTTCAATAAACACTGTTGAAAGAGGACGAGCACGTGAAGAAGTGATTGATAAAGCTGTTAAGTTTTCGAAAGCAAATAATAAAGAGTCTATAAATAATGTTAAAAAAATCGTTGCAACGTGTATTGATATTATTAAATATGTTTACTCAAAAAATATATCTTTACAAGATTATATTATTGCTTCTGATATTGTAAATAGTGTGACAGAACATGTTGATACTAAATTTGATGAATTTAGTGATAAATTGACATGTCTTGAAAATAAAATAACTATAATTTCTCAAGAATATTTACCAACACTGGTTGCAGAAAATAAAATTGAACAAGCTAATTCTATACTTAATAATTGTTTTTTAGACATGTCTAAAAATCATGTACTATATCCAGATTACGGATATAGCTATATTAACGGTGGATTGATTAGTGTACCCTTGACCAAGGATGCTGAACAAAAATATCCTTCTAGTATGAATATACGAGCGGATATAAAAATAGGTGAAAATTTATACCATAATAAAGATGTTGATCCATTTGAATATGCATATAGGCATCAAAAAAATATGTTTGTAAAAGTTACTGATGCAACAAAAATGTTAGGAAACGTCAAAGATCCAGTTCAAAAAGAAGCTGAAGAATTACGGGGTCAAAGTTTGATGGTAAAACCAAAAGAGTTTCCTAAAGCGGCTCCTTGCTCAGTAGTTGTGGACGATGTTACTTATTTTAAATATATTTTGTTCAGAACAAAAGAGATTTTAGATGATGGAACATATGTTGTATCTAACAAAGAACAGAAAAATACACATATATATTTTGAACTTAGATTCAAGATTAAAGGCGATCAAAGGCTTGATTTTACAAGTAATATTATAAAACCAACTTGTAAAGAAAGGCTTAATTACACAAAATTTATTAAAGCTGTACAAATGAAAAAAGGTTTTGGAGTTTATTTATTGGAACAACATCAATATGCAATAAAAGCGCAACCTGAAAATGATTCAGATATTGATACATCTGCAATAGATGCTGAAATTGACTTTTTTGAAAGATTGTGCTTGATTGAAGATTATTTTGATGTTTGTTTTAAATTGCCAAAAAAATTTAGAAAAGAGGATTCAAAATTAATATATGGCATATCTAATTTGATTCAAAATAACAAGAAAGCTTTATCATGGCAGAGTAGAAAATTAACAATAAATGTAGGTGTTGAATCAAAAGATACTATGAATAAGTTTACTAATCCTATAAGTTTGATTGAGGAAGGGAATTGTTGCCTAGAATTATTTGGACAAGAATTAAAATACCATTATAGAAGAGTTTTTAAAAGTGCCATGTTGACAGACTTTGAAAGAAAGTGCCAAATGATGAATTTGTTAGTAGATGACGAAAGATTGGATCTAGTTTTTAAGCCTTTCAAAGATAATACTTTTTTTGAATATATAAATAGAATAGATTGATTAAAACAAAAATTTTTAAATTTAGTAAAAAAATGTGGGGCAATTATTGCTCCACAATCTTATCTAAACTATGAATGAATTCTACAACCATCTTACGTTTGATGTCATCGATTCGAACAAGTTTATTCAAGGCTTCGATTTCATCTTCATTATCGAGGCATACGATTTCTCTTCTTAAACGATCGATTTCATCTTCTAAACGATTTTGTTCTTTAATATACTGTTCATGAACAGCTTTGATTTGATTGTATAATTGATTATCCATGTTTACACCGCTTTCTTTAATCATCATATAGTAAACGAGAGAATAAAACAACTTATTTTTCAAAATGATTTGAGTTTTTACTTTTTCTTTGATAAACTAAACTCAAAGCGATGACAAGAAGGAGTAATTTACTTGTATTCTTTAGAGAGCAGGCGGCTGGTGAAAGCTTGTGTATAGGGTAGATGAAGGTAGTCTTTGAGTTGAATTTATGAAATGTAGTAGTAAATTTCGTGACACAGCGTTAATGTGAATGAGAATAAAATTAGGTGGTACCACGTCAAGCACGTCCTATGGGGATGTGCTTTTTTATATGTACAGAAAGGATGATTGTGGATGACGTTGGAAGCAAAATATAATCATTTAGCAGTAGAAAATGATAAATACCAAAATTGGATTGAAAAAGGATATTTCACAGCGGGCGATCTATCAAAACGCCCATATTGTATTGTGATCCCTCCACCAAACGTAACTGGAAAGCTACACTTAGGACATGCATGGGATACAACACTACAAGATATTTTATGCCGTTATAAAAGATTAAAAGGCTATGATGTATGTTGGGTAGCCGGTATGGACCATGCGGGTATTGCGACACAGGCAAAAGTAGATGCTCGTTTAAAATCAGAAGGCATTTCTCGTTATGATATTGGTCGTGAAAAATTCTTAGAAAGAGCGTGGGATTGGAAAGAAGAATATGCTTCTACCATTCGTAGCCAATGGGCTAAATTAGGCTTATCTTTAGATTATAGTCGTGAACGCTTTACATTAGATGAAGGTTTAAGTCATGCGGTTCGTAAAGTCTTTGTAGACTTATATAAGGATGGACTAATCTATCAAGGTGAAAGAATCATCAACTGGGATCCTGAAGCTAAAACTGCATTAAGTAATATTGAAGTGGAACACAAAGAAATCATGGGTCACATGTACTATTTTAAATATAAAGTCGTTGAAACAGGAAAAGAATTAGTGATTGCGACAACACGTCCAGAAACCATGTTTGCCGACCAAGCTATCTTTGTTCACCCAGACGACGAAAGATATAAAGACATTGTTGGAATGCATGCGATTAACCCTGCCAATGGAGATAAACTTCCAATTATGGCTGATGACTATATTGACATGAGCTTTGGTACAGCTGTTATGAAATGTACGCCAGCACATGATGCAAATGACTTCGCATTAGCTAAAAAATACAATTTACCAATGCCTATCTGTATGAATCCAGATGGAACAATGAATGACATGTGTGGTAAGTATGCTGGTATGGATCGTTTTGAATGTCGTGAAGCTTTAGTCAATGACTTTAAAGAAGCCGGTGTAGTTGATCATATTGAAGAACACTTACACCAAGTCGGGCACTCTGAAAGAACAGGTGTAATTGTAGAACCTTACTTAAGTAAACAATGGTTTGTAAAGATGAAACCACTTGCTGAAGAGGTATTAAAAAATCAAGAAATTGAAGATCAAAGAATTAACTTTGTACCACCACGTTTTAATAAAACATTTGAACAATGGCTAGAAAATATTGAAGATTGGTGTATTTCACGTCAATTATGGTGGGGACATCGAATTCCAGCATGGACAAACAAAGAAACGGGTGAAATCTATGTGGGAATGGAAGATCCAAAAGACATTGAAAATTGGACTCAAGATGAAGATGTATTGGATACTTGGTTCTCAAGTGCATTATGGCCATTCTCAACACTTGGCTGGCCAGAAACAACAGCCGATCTAGAACGATATTTCCCAAATGATGTATTAGTAACAGGATATGACATCATCTTCTTCTGGGTAGCTCGTATGGCTTTCCAAACACGCTACTGCATGAAGAACCGCCCATTCAAAGACGTATTGATCCATGGTCTTGTTCGTGATACACAAGGACGTAAAATGTCTAAATCATTAGGCAATGGTATTGACCCAATGGATGTGATTCAAGAAAAAGGTGCTGACGCCTTACGTTTCTTCTTAACAACAAACTCAACGCCAGGACAAGACTTACGTTTTGATGAAACAAAGATGGACGCAAGTTGGAACTTTATCAATAAGATTTGGAACGCAGCTCGTTATGTTCAAATGCAAATTGGGGATACAAAACCAGAACTAGACATGACAAAAGCCAACAGTGTAGACAAATGGATCTTAGCACGTTTTAACGAAGTATTAGACCATGTATCTACAAACATGGACAAATATGAATTGGCTATTGTAGGAAACGAACTATATAGCTTTGTATGGGATGATTTCTGCAGTTGGTACATTGAACTTTCTAAAGCTACTCTATATTCAGAAGACGAAAGCCTAGTTGCTAATACAAAAGCTGTACTATACACAGTCATGATGGGAATTTTAAAAGTATTATCTCCATTCATGCCATTTGTGACAGAAGAAATCTATTTGAACTTGCCTCATGATAAAGAAAGCTTAAATGTTGAAACTTGGCCAGAAAAAGTTGAATTCGAATACACAGATGCAGAAAAAGACGAAATGGCATTAGTTATTAGTGCAATTCAAACGGTTCGTGAAATCAAAGTTGAATACGCAATGAAACCAAGTGAAGACTTAACAATTTCACTACACAATGACAACGGCTATGTAGCACTAAATTCAGAATCAACTGCCATTTTAGCACGCATGGCACATGCGACTGTCAAAGAAGACTTAAATACAGAAGATGTATTATCACGTACAATTGAAAAAGCTGTATTAACAGTTGCGATGGATGCATTGATTGACTTAGAAGAAGAAAAAGGAAAACTAGAAAAAGAAATTGCACGCTTAGAAAACGAAATCAAACGTTGTTCAGGCATGTTGAAAAATCCTGGATTCGTCAATAAAGCACCAGAAGCTAAAGTCAACGCAGAAAAAGAAAAACTAGCATCTTACACAGAAAAGCTAGAAATGACTAAAACACAATTAGATAACATCCTTAAGAAATTAGGATAGTACAAATCAAACGCCCAGAGACAAGCTCTAGGCGTTTTTTTTTATAAACATATAAATCAATGTATGTCCCATTCATTGAAATAATGTCCCAACTATGTTAAAATAGAAGCAACGATAACAAGAGAGATGGAAGGTATCAAAATGAAAAAGGCAAATATTATAAATTTAATAAAATACCACGCAGAAAGAAATGACTCTGCCTTTAGAAACGAGGCTTATCAAATAGCAAATGAATTTGATAAAAATGGTGATTATCAACTAGCTGAATATATTATGGCACTTTTATCAAACGCGAATACATTTGTTCCACAGATGGAAGAGGATGATTTGGCTTTTGTGAAGAAACTAGAGGTTAATGGAGATCCGTTACCACTACCAGATTGTATCAAGGACGATATAGTGGGAATAGTAAATGCTGCTGGACATGGAATCGGTGTTAATAAGTTCTTGTTTCAAGGTGCACCAGGAACTGGGAAAACGGAATCTGTAAAACAGATAGCGCGAATTCTTGATAGAGAATTGTATATGGTGGATTTTGCGTTTTTGATTGACAGCAAGCTTGGTCAAACTGCAAAAAATATAGCACAATTATTTGATGAAATAAATGGCTTGTTTTCACCAGAAAAAGTTGTTGTTTTATTTGATGAAATAGATGCACTTGCATTAGATAGGACGGATTCTAATGATTTAAGGGAAATGGGACGAGCAACCACTTCCGTGTTAAAGGGATTGGATAATCTAAATGACGAGGTACTCTTAATTGCGACAACAAATCTATTTAATCATTTTGATAAGGCAATAGTTAGAAGATTTGATTCAGTGATTGATTTTAATAGATATTCACATGAAGATTTAGTTGATATTTCTGAAATCATATTAAAACATTATTTGTCTAAGTTTAAAGATGTTGGAAGTAATATGAGATTGTTCAGGAAAATAATTTCTTCTGTAGATCCTATACCTTATCCTGGAGATTTGAAAAACATTATAAGAACTTCTTTGGCATTTAGTAACCCGAATGATGAATTTGATTATTTAAGAAGAGTATATAGGAGTTTTTATAAAGAGGATATAAAGGATCTAAAGCATTTACAAAGTCAAGGATTCACTGTTAGAGAGATTGAAATACTCACAGGTATATCAAAAAGCCAAGTACAAAGAGAATTAAAGGAGTAATTGTATATGAATGAAATTTTACAATTAAAAGGCACTTTTGAGCCCGGAAAAAATAGTCCTATGGGACCCACCAATTTGCCTAAGAATAAATCTGTGACAGTTGAACACTTGATGGATTTAAAGAATGATTTAATGAATGTACAAAAGTTTTGGCAAAATGAAAAATTACAAATAAATCCACTAGTGAGTGTGTATTATAACACAGTGGTTGCTAAATCGAATCGAATCAAAGGCATATTAGAAAGTTCTTCAAAGAAAAACAATGATACGATTGTAGGAGCTAAGTTCACGGATGAAAACAAACCAAAACATATTATTACTCATTGTTTAGAAAGTTATAAATTAGAGGCTGCTATAGAAAATCTCGAAAATGTAATATCTGTTGTTCAAAATTATTTCGGTAATGTTATTAGTCATGACACAATAGAGGATATTAATTCGAAAAAGTATAAAAAATTGTTCGAAGATAAAACAAAAATCAAAGTATCAAGAACAAGATTTGTTAATACGATAGTAGATGCTTTTTATGTTGAAAAATTTGGCGTAGATCAAGATGTAAGTGATATGAATGAAACGGCAATCGTTACAATTTATGAAACGGGAACCAAAACTTCGGAGATCATGAAACAATTAGATATTAATTTTTTAGATGTAAGAAATATTGATGAGACAACACTTTTACTTAGACCTGATCAATATAGGATACTAATATCTAAAGCTCCATATTTAATCTCGATGGCAGTAACAGACATTTCTAAACTTGAAAAAGATACTTTTTATGATAGTGAAGACATTATTACTTCAATACCACATCCTGGAAATGAGCCGACAATTGGAGTTATTGACACAATGTTTGATGAGACGGTCTATTTTTCTGAATGGGTTGAATTTAAAAATATGGTTGATGGCATTGATTTAGATAGTTCAGATTATGATCATGGTACAATGGTAAGTTCAATTATTGTTGATGGACCATATATCAATAAAGAACTGGATGACGGATGTGGAAGATTTAAGGTTAGACATTTTGGCGTTGCCAAAAGTGGTAGCTTTAGTTCATTTGCAGTAATGAGAGCCATAAAGGAAATTGTAGAATCGAATAGAGATATAAAAGTCTGGAATTTATCTTTAGGTTCTGCATTAGAAATTAATTCAAACTTCATTTCTCCGGAAGCGTCAATTCTAGATAAAATCCAATATGAGAATGATGTGATATTTGTTGTTGCAGGTACAAATAAAACATCACGATTTAACGCAAAAAAGATTGGAGCCCCTGCAGATTCTATTAACTCATTAGTTGTTAATTCAGTTGATTTTAATGGTAAACCAGCCGATTATACTAGAGAAGGTTTGGTATTATCTTTTTTCAATAAACCAGATGTAAGCTATTATGGTGGTACTGCTGATCATAGAATAAGAGTTTGTACGCCATTAGGTGAAAAGTTTGTATGTGGGACATCCTTTGCCGCTCCCTGGATTGCAAGAAAATTATCTTATTTAATTGATGTCTTAGGCTTAACTAGAGAGCTGGCTAAGGCTTTGATCATTGACTCAGCAGCAGGGTGGAATAACGAAAAGTATAGCCCACAAAAAATAGGTTATGGTGTTGTTCCAAAGCATATTAATCAAATAATCGAAACACCAGATGATGAAATTAAGTTTATGATTAATGGAATCACACTAGATTATGATACATATGTATCTAATATTCCTGTTCCTGAAGATAAAGAAAAATTCCCATTTGTAGCTAAAGCTACTTTATGCTATTTTCCAAAATGTTCAAGAAACCAAGGCGTAGACTATACGAATACTGAATTAGATATTCATTTCGGTATGTTGAAAAAGAAAAAGAATGGGAAAATAGGAATCAACTCCATTAATAAGAATAAACAATCTGAAGATGAGAGAATCATTCTTTATGAAGGGCAAGCTCGAAAAGAGTATAGAAAATGGGATAACGTCAAATTGTTGCGTGATGAATTGTTGACACCTACAGGAAAGAAAAAACAACCAAAATCAAATAATTCAAATGGGTTGTGGGGCTTGAGTGTTAAAACTAAAGAACGATTAAATGAAAAAGATGGTTACAACATGAGATTTGGCGTAATTGTAACTCTAAAGGAAATCAATGGAGTAAACCGTATTAAAGACTTTATTCAACTATGTCAATTTAATGGCTGGATAGTCAATAAACTTGATGTAGAAAATCAGATTAACATCTATCATATTGCCGAAGAAGAAGTGGTTTTCGACTAAATAAAGGATATGTCACTTATTTTTTGTATGCGGGTTACTGTTAGATTTTATGATTGAGTTTAATTATGCTTGATTAAGATGGAGGGAAAATGAGAATTGAAAATATACATATAAAAGGATTTCGAAATTTTGATGATGAAAAAATCACTTTCCAAGATAAGACTTTAATTATTGGAGCTAATGACGTTGGAAAGACGAATTTAATTTACGCTTTGCGTTTACTGTTTGATAAAAGTATCAGTGAGCGTGATTTGGAACTTTCTGATAGTGACTACAATGCATATTCAAAAACAGATAAGATTGAAATAACAGTTACGATTACAAATGTCGTTGAAGAATGTCTTTTAAGTGCTTTTACAGGTGCTGTGAAAGACGGAACGGTATTGATTCGTTATACAAACTCTAAAAATGGCGCCTATAAATTGTTTGTAGGGTTCAGTGAAAATACATTAGAAGAAATTACTACTCGACAATATATTCGTCGTTTGAACATGCAATGTGTTGATACAAATAGAGACCTTTTAGGGTTTTTAAAACGAGAGCGTGCACAAATACTTCAACTTGCAAAAGAAAAATTATCTGAAGATGAAATTGCTTCTGATGAAAAAACATCTATTGAGATTCAAGAAAAATTAGATAGTATTAATGGACAACTTAACTCTATGAACTATATTAATTCTGCTCTTGATCATGTCAACCAAGAACTAGATGAGTTATCTATACATAATGAGGATCAAAATATAAAGTTTGTTGCTGGTGAAAGTGATGCGGATAAACTACTTAAAAATTTAAAACTTGCATATTCATCTGAGAATCATATTCTTACTTTAGGTGGTGACGGTAGAAATAATCAAATTTTTCTAGCAACATGGATTGCAAAACAAAATATTCAAAAAGATATTGATTGTGTAACATTTTATGCTATAGAAGAGCCAGAAGCACATCTTCATCCACATCAACAACGCAAGCTTTCAGAATATATTCAAAATCATTTTAATGATCAAGTTCTTATTACATCGCATTCACCTCATATTGCATCAAGATTTGATTCTAATTGTATTGTTCGATTGTATTCTGAAGCTAAATTTACTCACTCAGCTTGTGGTGGATGTAGCACAATACTACAGGAAGTTATAAATAAGTTTGGTTATCGATTAAATGCTCTTTCTGCAGAAGTATTTTTTGCGGATGGTGTCTTTCTAGTTGAAGGAACTTCTGAAGTGTTATTTTATAACGCATTAGCAAAAGCGCTTAACATTGATATAGATCGGTTTAATGTTTCTATTCTTTCAGTTGAAGGTGTTGGATTTGAACCATATGTTGCCGTATGCAATGCATTGAATATACCATGGACATTAAGGACGGACAATGATATTTTTTCTAAGCCTACAAAAAATCCTGAAAAGCATTATTATGCTGGTATCTCACGTATTATGAAGATTCTCAAAGGTTTACGTTCTGGAACTGATAACGATTTGTGCAACTATTGGGAGAAACATAAAAGTGAGAATGAATGGCCGTGTGAAACTGAACCGGATAAGACTGCTAAAGAATTGAATTCATATATACGCGCACAGGCTACTCCTTATGGTCTGTATCTATCAGATATTGACTTAGAAAATGATCTTGCAAATAGTCCGTTAAAGATTGTATTGGAAACTCATTATGGTAAAGAAAAGGTAGATATCTTGGTTAAAGCCATGCAAACAAGAAAAGCTGAAAATATGATGGACTTTTTAACAGAAAACTATGATAAACTTTCATGTTTAGCTAATGATAACATTGTTTTACCGTTGAGAAATTTGATAAGCACAGTCGGAGAAAGGATTCACCCTAAAAATGACTAAAGAACCAACACAAGAACAACATTCAATTATTAACTATCCAGGAAATATAGTTGTTACTGCAAAACCGGGATCGGGTAAGACTTATACTGTTGTTGAAAAAATCATTAAAGTTCTTCCGACACTTCCAGATTATAAAGGAGTAATTGCCATATCGTTTACCAATAAAGCTAGTGACGAATTAAAGAAAAGATGCAACAAAAAGGGAGTTTATGCAAAGCAATCCTTTTTTGGAACAATTGATAAGTTTTATATCTCGCAAATAATTATTCCGTTTGCTAGACATTTAACAAATTCTATAGCAGAATATACCATTAGTAGTAATGTGAAAAATGATCCTAAATACTATAAGCTTGCAGATTTTTCAGTAAAACCAAGTAGTGAACAAGAGGCGTTACTTGTGGATTCGTTATCTGAAGGCAAGATTTTTCTTGATAAATCCGGAGAAACTGCTTTATATATTCTTAATAAGGTTCCTGGTGCAATAAAGTATCTTAGAGCAAGGTTCTCACATATATTCATTGATGAATATCAGGATTGTGGAGAAATTCAACACAATATTTTTCTTCAATTAGTAAATGCTGGCCTTGTTGGTGTTGCCGTTGGAGATATAAATCAAGCAATTTATGGCTTTACAAATCGGTTTCCCAAATACTTAATTAATTTAATTAGAAATGATGAATTTAAACATTTTGAATTAAGCAAAAATCATCGTTGTCATCCAAGTATCTCCGAATATTCATTGTGTCTTTTTGGTGCATCGAAATCGGTCCCAGAAGATAAGAGAGTATTTCTTGTTAATGTACAAGGAAATGAAAATCAAATAGCTGAAAAGATTGATAAATATTTAGATGAAATAAAGAAGAAATATGGTGTTACCCATAATAATAAAATTGCAATTCTTTGTCGTGGTAGGAGTACTGTCAATCTTTTGGATGATGCCCTACAATCCCCACATAAAATTTTTACTGATACATCTTTAGATAGAGATACCTCTGATTGGAGTCGGCTTTTTAGAGATGTTCTTGTTTCGTGCTTTGACAATAATGTTTATGCAGTGGATTATGCTGATGGATTATTCTCAGAAGAAATTGAACCTGTAAAATATCGTAAAGTACTTCATTTATGTAATGAAATTTTTACGTCTACACCTGAATCAATATCTACTGCTGAAGATAAATTTATATCTCTTGCAAAATTAGTATATCCAAAGGGTGATAGTGATAAAGCAAGATCACTACTTCATGATGCGTTAAATGATTCAGAGATGATTCATAGTTATATTCCAGCTGCAGATAATGAAATAAATATTATGACACTCCATAAATCAAAAGGACTGGAGTTTAATATTGTATTTCATATGGATATGTACAAATATATTATTTCAGATGAATATCCAGATGAAACTACTCAATTGTTAAATCTTCACTATGTAGGTATTACTCGAGCTATTGATGTATGTTATATAATGAATGGCTCAAAACGTTTCAGTAGTAATAAGGATGCTTTTGTTAGTGCATATCCATCGTCTTTCTTGGACTTTTCAGGATTGAGTGATAGAAGAATATCGGTATATTGGTAATAAGAATTAATCTACTTTTATTATTTTTGATAATTCTTAACATATTAAAATTTAATATCTAACTTTATGATATAGATTTGAAAATGCGTTATACAATTATATGGATTAAAGATGTGGATGTTTAAATGTATATGCTTGACTATTTGGATGGCTAAAGTGTAAACTAGCATTAGGAACAAAAGTTAAGAAGCTTTTAGCGAGGTATGATGTGCATATGCAGGTTATACTTCGATTTTTAATTTTACCCTAAGAATTAATACGTAATAAAAAAAGAACACTAGCAAGGCGTTCTTCACAATAGAAGGTACATGCTTTTTCTTTAGTGTTCTTTTTTATCATAGACGACAGATCTGTCATGGAAATAGTAACTTGAATCTTGTTAAAAATCAACAATGATGTGAACTACATCAAAATATGAAATTTGTTTTATGCATTTAAAAAAATTAAGTGCTATCTAGGAAGAAAGGGAATGTTATGGATATCAATGAAATTGCGAAGGATACTTATTATTTTTCAATCAACAATAATCTTAGTGGCTTTATTTCTAAAAGAAATGCGATTAAATGTTTTGAACGGTTAGTTTCGATGTTAGAACCAGGTGAAAGTATTCAATTACCTTTTATTGACACACCAGGTTCGTGTTACTATGCAACTCAGCATCGTATAATCAAATGTTCTAAAAACTCTTTGGATTTAAATTTAAAGAGTGGACATGGAATCAGATTAAATCTATAAATTACTTAAAAAGAGGATTTACAGGAACTTTGATAATGAATACAGTTCATGGTGAAGTGAAAATTCTAGTATGTTCCTACAAAGCAAAGTTTGTATGTAATAGATTAAATGAAACAAAGAAAATCGCAAAATAAAATTTTAGAAAAGGGAACCTGTTATGTATGATCAAGAGAAAATTAAAAAGATGAAGAATCATGAGCTTGCTATGGAAGCTTATTTCTACGCATATAACCATAAATTATTTGGTGGGGCATCTCAAAAAAAGGCTGTTAAGTGCTATGAACAGATTATTGCCATTATGGATCTAGATGAAAGAATGAATTTACCTTTCATTTCTACATATGGAAGTTGTTATGTTGCGACTAAAAAGAGGCTGATAAAATGTACTAAGAAATTGTTTGGGTATGAAATTGAAGAACGGAATTGGAATGAAATTAAGCACATATTCTACACTAGTACTGCATCAAGAGGTGCTTTAATATTGGATACTGTTTATGGTGAAGTTAAAATTGGAGTTCATCGAGATGGCGCAGGTTATGCTTGTGAGGTGTTGAGAAAATTAAAGGAAGCCTCAAAATAAATGGATGTATCACAGTTTTGATGTGATATAATAGTTGTCGGAGAAGCCTTTGGAATCTCTCTTTAAATCTTTTGGCTTTCGATTAAAGGGTTTCATAGGTCCATTGAAAGATATGTTTTGTGCATATCTTTTTTTATTGACTTAATAGTTAAGTAGGTATATAATTAAGTAACTTAAATAAATTGGAGGTTCTTATGGAAGTTCAAGATGAAGTACTCGATTTGATGTTTGATCTCACGTATAAAGTCACGAACTATGTTCGAAATAACCGTCATTGTAAAGATGGTCCTAGAATAAAGGATGTGATGTTGTTTAAAACAATTTATAAAGCAGAAAATCATCAGATTACAATGAGTGAACTAGCAAATATATTGGGTGTATCTGCTGCAGCTGTATCACAGATGATTGCTGGATTTGAAAAGAAGGGGCTGCTTCAAAGGGTGCATTCGAATACGGATCGTAGAACGGTCTATATTCAAATTGTCCCTGAAGCCATTGAAATGTTTCAAAAAAGAATGGATACACATGTAGAAAATGTATATCATTTTTTGGATTATTTAGGATCCGAAGACTGTGCTCATTTAAGAGATATATTGATCAAGACAACTCGTTATATGGAGGAAAATAAATGACAAAGATATTGAAATATTTAAAACCGTATTGGCTATCGATTGTACTTGCGTTTGGTTTGTTGTTTGGACAAGCGACTTGTGAACTAACTATGCCGGATTATATGCAAAATATTGTCAATACAGGAATTCAGAATGCGGGTATTGAAAGTGGGGTTTATCAACAAATTCGTGAAAAGACTTTAAATTCCTATTTAATGTTCGCGAATGATTCTGAAAAAGATTTGATTACATCTTCATATAAGTTGGTTACACCAAGTAAGGCAACAAAGGAAGAAAAAACTGAAATTCCAGCTTTGAAAACAGAGAATGTATATCTATTAAAAGATATCAATGAAGAAAAGGAAGGAAAGCTTTCTTCCACTTTGACCTTACTTCAAATGACAATGGTTGAAGTAAGTAAAGAGGCTAAAGAACAAAATGTACAAATTCCACAACTTCTTATGATGAATGGTATAGATACATATAGAAAAGATGCAAAATCCGAGATTTCTAAATTGGGAGATTCGACTGTATCGAGTATGAGTTCTCAATTCCTTAAAAAAGAATATACTGATCTAGGTATGAATATGGAAAAGATGCAACAAGACTATATTATCTATTCAGGACTTAAGATGTTAGGTTATGCCTTAGGTAGTGCTGTATGTGCGATTTTAGTTGGTTTTTTAGCTTCAAGAATTGCCGCAGGCTTTTCCAAAGACTTGCGTGAAGAAGTGTTTGAAAAAGTCACTCATTTCTCAAATGAAAACTTGAACACATTTAGTACATCAAGTTTAATTACACGTACTACAAATGATATTCAACAACTTCAAATGACAATCGTTATGTTTTTAAGAATCGTAATGTATGCACCAATCATTGGTGTAGGAGCCATCTTACACGTCATTGAATCAGGGGCGAATATGACTTGGATTCTAGCTTTATGTGTCGTTGTGATTTTAAGTGTTGTTTTATTGATCTTTATGATTGTGATGCCAAAATTTAAGATCATGCAGAAAATGATCGATAAAATGAATAGTGTGGTTCGTGAATTGTTAGATGGAATGTTAGTCATTCGTGCTTTTAACAATGAAAAGCTTGAAGAAAAAAAGTTTGATCAAGCCAATTCAGACATCACTTCCATTTCCTTATTCACAACACGAACAATGGCTATTATGATGCCAATCATGATGTTTTTAATGAATGGTACAACCCTTATGATTTTATGGTTTGGATCGAAACAAGTCGATTCAGGAATGATTCAAGTAGGTAGTATCATGGCCTTTATGCAGTATGCGATGCAAGTTATCATGGCCTTTTTAATGATTACGATGGTCACAATCATGCTTCCTCGAGCAAATGTAAGTGCTTTGCGTATTCATGAAGTCTTAAGTAGTGAAATTACTATAAAAGATCCATCAAATCCTATCGATTTCTCATCTTCTATGCGAGGAGTTGTCTCTTTTAAAAATGTATCGTTTAAATATCCGGGTGCCGATGAAGAAGTGTTGAGTAATATTAGTTTTGAAACTAAACCAGGCGAAACCACAGCCTTTATTGGAAGTACTGGATCTGGTAAATCAACATTGATTAATTTAGTCCCACGTTTCTATGATGTAACAAGCGGTTCGATTTTAGTGGATGGAGTTGATATTCGGAATGTGAAACAGGCGGATTTAAGAAGTCGTATTGGCTATGTTCCACAAAAAGGAATGTTACTATCGGGAGATATTGAATCGAATTTATTATATTCAAAGAAAGATGCAAGCAAGGATGATATTTCTAATGCATTATCTATTTCTCAAAGTACGGAGTTTGTTTCTAAAAAGCCAGAAGGAATCAAGAGTGAAATCAATCAGGGTGGAACAAATGTTTCAGGTGGACAAAGACAAAGACTTTCCATTGCCCGTGCCGTTGTAAGAAAGCCTGAAATCTATATTTTTGATGATAGCTTTAGTGCCTTGGATTTTAAGACGGATGCTAAGCTTAGAGAGGCTTTGGCAAAGTCTTGTAAAGAAACAAAGAGTACGGTATTACTTGTGGCACAACGTATTTCTAGTATTTTACATGCCAATCAAATCATTGTACTCGATGAAGGAAAGATGGTTGGAAAAGGAACACATGCCCAATTGATGAAATCTTGTGAGGTTTATCAACAAATTGCGTCTAGCCAATTGACAAAGGAGGAACTTGCCAATGTCTAATCAGAAACAAAATAATCGTCCAAGAGGTCCAATGGGCCATGGTATGCGTGGTGGTGGCGAGAAGGCAAAAGATTTCAAGGGAACGATGAAGAAGCTTTTAAACTACATCAAACCCTTTAAATTCTCATTTCTAGTTGGTCTATTATGTGCCATTGTTTCCGTTTGTATCATGGTGATTGGTCCTAAGATTCAAGGAAATATTATTACTGAAATTGCGCAAGGCTTTATGAATAAAGTGCAAGGTAAAGGTGGCATTGATTTTGATGCGATCCAAAAAACATGTGCTTTATTACTTGCGATTTATGCTTTGAGTACAGCCTTCTCTTATCTTCAAGGCTGGTTGATGAGTGGTGTCTCGAATAAAATGGGATACAAGCTTCGTAAAGAAATGAATCAAAAGATTGATAAGCTTCCATTATCGTATTTTGATAAAAATAGTCATGGAGATATTCTTTCAAGATTTACCAATGATGTGGATACATTAGTACAATCGTTAAACCAATCTTTATCCACTATGGTATCAAGCTTTGTACAAATTATTGGCTTTTTAGTTATGATGCTTAGTATTTCTTGGAAGATGACACTTATGGCTTTAATTGTCATTCCATTGAGTTTGATCTTAGTTATGGTCGTTGTCAAAAAGAGTCAGCGTTATTTTAAGGCTCAACAAAAATCATTGGGTTTAGTGAATGGTCATATTGAAGAGATGTATTCGGCACATACAATTGTGAAGGCATTTAATGGGGAAGAAGATTCTTTGCGTACTTTTAAAGAATATAATGATCAATTGTATACGAGTGCTTGGAAATCACAGTTCTTATCTGGACTTATGATGCCTTTGACAAACTTAATTGGAAATATTGGTTATGTCGGTGTATGTATTCTAGGTGGATATTTAACGATTCATAAAGAAATTGCCGTGGGAGATATTCAATCGTTTATCACATATACACGTAACTTTACGCAACCGATCTCTCAAATCTCACAATCAATGAATATGCTTCAAAGTACAGCTGCAGCTGCAGAGCGTGTTTTTGAATTTTTGGCAGCTGAAGAAGAAATTTGTGATGTAAAAAATCCAGTTGTATTAAAAGATGTACAAGGTCAAGTGACTTTTGAAAATGTATGTTTTGGATATGATCCAAATAAAATTGTCATCAACAATTTTTCGATGTATATTAAGCCAGGACAAACGACCGCTATTGTTGGTCCTACAGGTGCTGGTAAAACAACGATTGTCAAATTATTGATGCGTTTCTATGAATTGAATGCAGGATCCATTTATATTGATGGTCATAATATTACGGAATATACAAGAAGTGGTTTGCGTAATATGGTTGGTATGGTCTTACAGGATGCCTGGCTATTTGAGGGTAGTATTTTAGAAAACTTACGTTTTGGTAAGCCAAGTGCTACAGATGATGAAGTAATCCAAGCAGCTAAGGCAGCTCATGTCGATCACTTTATTCATACATTAGATCATGGATATAATACTGTATTAAATGAATCTTCAAGTAATATTAGTCAAGGCCAGAGACAATTATTAACGATTGCCCGTGCTTTTTTAGCGGATCCTAAAATCTTAATTTTGGATGAAGCGACAAGTAGTGTGGATACACGTACAGAAGTCTTGATTCAAAAAGGTATGGATGAACTGATGAAGGGACGTACAAGTTTTGTGATTGCGCACCGTTTATCCACGATTCGTGATGCGGATAATATTATTGTGATGGATCATGGTGACATTGTAGAAGTCGGAAATCATGATGAATTGATGAAGCGTAATGGTTTCTATACGAAGTTATACAATGCGCAATTTGAAGAGGCTTAGTGATGCGTAAGATCATTGTAGATTTAAATCGAGTCAAAGATGATGAATATGCAGCGATGTATGAAATCTTTGGATTGGATGTACTTAATAAGTCATATGAGGATTTTGAAAGAAGAATGCTTCAAATCCAAATTGAAACGATTGTTGAAGTAAAAAATAGGCAACATAACCTTTCTACTTGTTCGAAATGGATCTTTATCTTAGAGGATATTCAACAAAAAAGTGATTACTTTTACTGTATATGGGGTGTTTAACATCCCATTTTCTACTAAATCGCTTTCTTTTTGGTTAGGATTCATATATAATAAAAATGTGTTAAGGAGTGTGAAATTATGAAAGACATTACCGAAACAATGACATTTACTACAGAAGAGATTCGTCGTGAGAATATCAAGATGATTCTTCGTGAAGTAAGTGATGCTTTGGAAGAACGTGGTTATAATTCAGAAAATCAAATTGCTGGCTACTTGATCAGTAATGATCCTGCGTATATTTCTTCTCACAAGAATGCTCGTAACTTGATCCAAAAGATCGAACGTTATGAAATCATTGAAGAATTAGTACGTGCATATTTGGATAAATAATGGATCGTATCATTGGTTTAGATCTTGGTTCGAAAACGTGTGGTGTATCGATTTGTGATGCGCTTCATATTACGTGTCGTGCTTTAACGACTGTGCGTTTTGAATCGGATGATTATGATGCTTGTTTAGAAGAAGTTTTGAAATTGCTTCAGGAAAATAAAGTAAAAGAAGTAGTTTTAGGCTTACCGAAGCACATGAATGGAGATATCGGAATTCGTGGTGAAATATCTTGTGAATTTGCCAAGAAATTAGAATCTTCTGGAATTAAAGTTCATCTTTGGGATGAGCGACTTACAACAGTTGCAGCTGAGAAAATTTTACTTCAGGGGGATGTTTCTAGAAAGAAACGTAAAAAAGTAATTGATCAAATGGCTGCGGTTCAAATTTTACAGAGTTTTTTGGACAGACAAAATGGGGGATTTTAATGTCCTCCTTTATTTTTGAAAGGAAGTAATGTATGTTAGATTCAAATTGTTTATATGTTAAAGATGAAAATGGAAACGAAAAAAAGATGACAATTCTATTCACTTTTGATAGTGATGAAACAGGATGTCAATATGTTGTTTTCCAAGATCCAGATTTAGATGAAGGCGAAGTATATGCCTCTCGTTATGATGACAAGGGTCAATTGATTCCAATCGAAAGTGAAGCAGAATGGGATATGGTTGAAGAAGTAATCAACACATTTGTTGAGGACGAGGAAAATGCCGACTAGGCGTAAAGTCAATTCTGTAAGAGTTGTTTTATTAGTCGTTGTATGTATTTTAATTATCGCTGGTCTTGCAGGTGTTTTTGTGGTTAAAAAAGACTTGTCAAGTACGGGCAATGGGGATAAGAATATAGTATTCACAATTGAAAGCGGAGATACGCTTGATCAGGTTGTAGAAAATTTAGAAAATGAAAATTTGATTTCAAATGCGACAGTGACAAAGTTGTATGCCAAGGCAAGTCACAATACAAATTTTGTGGCCGGAACATTTGAGTTGAATGATGGTATGAGTGTAAAAGAAATATTATCGTATATTCAAGATAGTACAAAACTTAAGAAGGATGCGTTAGTATTAAAGGTACCAGAAGGAAAATGGGCAAAAGAAATAGCGGCTGAAATATCCAATTTATATGATGGAAAGTTTTCGTCTGAAGAAATCTTAAATCAATGGAATGATATTTCATATATTCAAAAACTAGCGAAAGATTATTCATTTATCCATGTGGATGATTTAAGCAATTCCAACTACAAAGTAAAACTAGAAGGGTATTTATTCCCAGATACGTATTACTTAGGAAAAGAGGATTCCATTGATGAAATCACTCGGATTATGCTAGACCGCTTTGAAGTGATGTATAAAGAGAACAAGGAAGCTTTTGATAAGAGTGCGTTGTCTATACATCAAATTGTTAGTTTGGCCAGTGTGGTTCAATTTGAAGCTAGTGAACCTGATGATATGGCTAAAATTGCAGGTGTTTTCTATAATCGTTTAGAGCAAAATATGAAACTTCAATCGAGTGTTACAGTATGTTATGCATTATATGATGATTTTAAAGATCCTAAAGATTGTGAAACCAATCCAGAAATCGATTCACCATACAATACGTATCTACATGAAGGCTTACCAATCGGTCCTATTTTAAATCCGGGAGAAGAGGCAATTCAAGCTGTACTTAATCCTGATAGAAAAGATGGATACTTATTTTTTGCAGCAGATATCTATCATAAGAAAAATGGAGAAATAGTATATTCAAAAACATATGAAGAACATCAACAGATTTGCGAAGAATTGGGATTAAATCTGTAACAATGTTTTGCATAATTCAAGGATTATGCTATAATTTTTTGTGCTAAATACAAGGAGTGATACCACATGGCAAATGAAAAATTTTACGTTACCCAAGAAGGTTATAATGATTTAGTCAATGAACATGAAAACCTAGTTCATAAAGTGCGTCAAGAAGTTATCGTTGAGTTACAAGAAGCTCGTGCACAAGGTGACTTGTCCGAAAATGCGGACTACGATGCTGCAAGAGAACACCAGGCGCAAGTCGAAGGTCGTATTCGTGAATTAGAGGCAATGATCAAAAATGCCGAAATCATTAGTGAATCTGCTGATGCAGAAGATAAAAAGAAAAAGACGGTTGTAAAATTGGGATCGACTGTAAAGATCTTAGATTTATCAGACAATCAAGAAGTAACATTTAATATCGTTGGTACAATTGAAGCGGATCCATTCAATGGTAAGCTTTCAAACACAACTCCACTTGCAGAAGTGATCATGGATCACAAAGTAGGGGATGTTTGTACTGTAAAACGTGTTGAAGAACCTTATGATGTAAAAATTTTAGAAATAAAATAAAAAAACATCAAAAAATAACGTATAAGAGAAGGGTGATATTTATGAAACGAACTCTTCTCTTTTTTTGTGCAATCATTTTCTTTGTCTTTACATGCTTTAACCGATATACTCCAATTACTTTAAAAGAAATAAAGCCTACATTGATGGAAGTTGAAATTAAAGGGGCCATTCAAAATCCAGGTGTCTATACACTCAAACGGAATAGTTCTATTTCAAAACTTATTAAAATGAGTGGTCCTTTATTAGAGAATGCGGATACTTCAAGTATTAGTTTTACGCATATTCTTCAAGATAAAGATGTTGTCGTTATTCCAGAAATCAAAGAAATCAAACTTATATCTTTAAATAGTGCAACTTCAGAAGAGCTTCAAACGCTTCCTGGCATTGGTCCAAGCATTGCACAAAGAATCATAGACTATCGGCAAGGAAACACATTTCAAACTTTAGAACAAATTAAAGATGTAAAAGGCATTGGCGAAGCTTTATTTAATAAAATCAAGGATAAGATCTGCCTATGATGTTGAGTATAAGTCTTGGCTTTTTGGCTTGTATTATTCTAAAAGATCCTCTTTGTATATTTTGTTTTAGCTTTTGTTTCTTATTGTATTTAAATGAGAGATTTCATAGTAAAAGAATTCTGATTGTATTTACGATACTCTCTTTATTCTCAATTGTTTTAGTTAAGCCTTGTAAAGAGGCTGAAAAAGGAATTTATACTATATCCGAAATCAAACAAAGTTATTATGTCGCAAAAAATCAAAGGACAAGGGTGCTTGTACAGAGTGATTTAGATTTAAATTTTAACGATCAGATTCAAGTCAATTCTTTAGAACCGATTCATACCGATGACAATTTTACACTCTTTAGTTTTACAAAGTATAATGCGTCAAAAAATGTATTTTATAAAACGAAATCCATAAGGGTTTTAAAGAAATCCACTTCATTAAAATCCAAACTATATGCCTATATATCGAGTCAAAAGAATTCAAAAGTATTATTATCTTTATATTATGGAATTCATGAAGATACGATTGATGAAATCTATACTATGTTAGGTTATGGATATATTAGTGCTTATTTTATCGTGTTTAATCTATTAAAAAGAAAGTATGAAGATAAAAAGATTCGCATAAGTTTATTGATTTTGAGTATACTCTTTGGCTCTTTCTTTGTGTTCACACTTTCATTGACAAGATTTATTCTGTATCAAATATCTTACTTATTTTTTAAATCCAAATCTGATCAAATTGGATTTACCATTTTATGCTTTTCAATTCTATATCCAACACAAGTATTATCTATATCGTTTGTGCTACCCATTCTTTTGCAGCTTGTATACTATTTTTGTACAGAACATAAGTGGATCGTACAAAAGATGGTTTTAATAAGCGTCTTATTCATTTACTTTAAGAAAGTCGATATAGTTTCGTTCTTGTTGTTTAATCTACTTCGAAAGTTTTATGGATGTGTATTCTTGTTGGGAATGTTCATTCCAAATTTTGTGACATTAAAAATTCCATCTCTAACAATTCATTATGCTCCACAATATGTATTTATTTTGGCCTTTATTGTAGTTTATATACAATGTCTTAAACATTTTAAATGGAAATATATGATCCTTTTTCTCATTCCGTTTCTTGAAGTATTTTGTAATCCATTCTTTCAAGTTTATACATTAAATATAGGACAGGGCGATTGTAGTGTCATTGTAGAACCTTTTTATAAAAGTGTAGTAATGATTGATTGTGGTCAAAGCCTATATCGAGATAATGTAGAACGTATTATTTTTCCTTTTTTAGAAAACAAGAATATTCATACAATCGATACTTTGATTTTAACACATGATGACTTTGATCATAGTGGTGGTTATGATCATTTAAAAGAAAAGGTTAAAATTAAACAGGTAATCAAGAACTCAAAAGATAAGGTAAATGTAGAATATCCATTCTATTTACTTCTTCAAGAAAGAATGGCGAAAGATGAAAATGATTCAAGTATAATCTCTTATTTTACATTTGATCATTTAAATTATCTTTTTATGGGTGATGCGAGTAAAGAAATCGAAAAACAATTGATGGACACGTATGATTTAAAAGCGGATGTGATCAAAGTAGGACATCATGGTTCAAATACAAGTTCAGATGCAGCTTTTTTGGATTCTTTAGATTGTAAGATTGCCCTAATTAGTGCAGGCTATAAGAATAAGTATGATCATCCTAGTACGGAAACATTAAAGACATTAGATCATTTACATATTCATATTTTTTGTACAAGTACAGATGGCAGTATTGCGATTTATTCTTTGCATCACTTTGCTTTTGTTGTCACAAACGATGGATTGTTTGGTATAATAAGAGCATGATTTATATTTTATATGGAAAAGACAAAAGCATGGTTTCAATGAAGTTAGAGGCCATTAAAAAAAGACATTCTATTCAAGAAAATGTGAATGTATATGATGCACAAACGGATGAGATTTCAAATGTCTTACAAGATCTAGATGCCTATTCGATTTTTGATGATGACAAGATGATTATTGTCAATAATTGCACCTTTTTATCGAGTAAGAATACGACAAAATATGAAGTAGATCCTTTTCTTTTAAGAAAAGATACCGAAATGATTTTAGTTCTAATTTGTCCAAGTGATAAATTGGATACCAGAAAGAAAAAGGTTAAGGAAATCAGCAGTTGTGCGACGTTATATTCTTGTTTAGCTTTGGATGACAAGTCCCAAAAGTTCTATGTGCAAGATAAACTCAAAGAGTTTGGTGTCAAGGTGGATTTTAAAACATTAGATTGGATGACATCAAGAATGGGACTAGATCCTATGTGTATTCAAAATGAAATAGAAAAGATTTCAATCTATTCAAAAAATCCTACGTTTGAAGATGTACAAAACCTATTAATTGTAGAACCTACAAATGATATCTTTAAAATGGTGGATGCCTTCTTTAGCCAAAATGGAATCTTATTATTAGCTTACTATCGTAATTTTAGAAAGCTGAATATGCAGCCAGTAGCTATAGTTGCTCTTTTGGCGAGCCAAATTCGTTTTTTATTTCAAGTACGCGTATTAATGGATGAAGGAAAGGCACAGGCTACAATTGCCCAAGAGTTAAAGGCAAATCCATACAGGGTTAAACTCAATATGCAAAAGGCTATGCGATTTTCAAGTGAAACCTTACTTTATAACTTATCACTACTTGCTGATTTTGATCAACAAATGAAAATGGGTAAGATCGATAAGGATGATGGTTTTGAATACTTCTGTCTAAATTTAATGATGAACAAGGGATAGCCTTGTTCATTTTTTTGAAAAAATGTGATGCATAAGAGAAATAAAGTGTTTAATATTTTGATATAGTTAGTAAAATATACAATAAATAAGGAGTCGCAATATGAATATATTTAATAAACTATTTAAAGTGCTTACTGATTCAACTGAGGAATGGGTATCAAGACAAGAAGTAACTACGAATGGAAGAGGTTACGTTAATTATATATGTAAAAGGCCAAATGATTTGAAATCGATTGAAGATTATATGAAGCGCTATGTAGCTTTTGATGTAGAAACTACAGGCCTTGATTCAAAAAAAGATAGAATTATTGAGGTTGGGGCTATTTTGTTTGAGAATGGTCATACTGTTGAAACTTATAGTTCCTTGGTAAATCCAGAAGTTAAAATTTCTAAAGAAGCGACTACAATAAATCATATAACGAATGGAATGGTAAAAAAGGCACCCACAGAAGATATTGTTTGTAAAGAATTAGTTAAATTTTTAGGTGATGCACTACATGAACAAACTCCCATATGTGCTCATAATGCTGATTTTGATATGAGCTTCCTTTCTCAAGCGCTCATGCGTCAAGGATATGATGCTCAAATTTTATGTTTAGATACACTTTCTTTATCTCGTAAAATAATTCCTGGGTTGTCAAATTATAAACAAACAACAGTAGCAAAACATTTTAATATTAAAAACAAACAAGAACATAGGGCAATTTCTGATGCTGAGGTGTGTGGTGAAATTTTGTGGAAGCTATTGTCCATAAAAAAAGATGAAGAGGTAAAAAAACTGGAAATTTTAGTAAAGAGTAAACCAAGTCCTGAAGAAATGGAAGTATGTGCTTTTATTCAAGATTGCATACTTAAAAAGGGAGGAGATAATAAATTTCTTGGATTTTATAAAAATAGTAACAGGTATATAGATGTCAGTTATTTATATTCTTTTCTAAGATTTAAATTTGCAAAGAAAGGTAAGTATATCATTGTAAATAAGCAATTTAGTGATGTTTCGTCATATAAAGTAGAACCGTGCACTATAAGTGAAGGTGGAACCGACTATATTCGTGTCTATTTCAATAATCCTTTTGAATTAGAAGGGTTATCAGACAGTTTCTATCAAGCTTATAGAAAATGTCGCAACTCAGCGTTGGATTATTTTGAGTTTAATAAACGCGCTGCTTCAGAACATAAAAAAAGTATAGCGATGTCTAATAAGTTAACTGTTAAAGAGATGAAATCACTCTTGAAAGATGCTAAGAATAGAGAATATAAATCAACTAATGATGAATCTATGACTAATAAAGGTTCCGGAATAAATCTTAGTTTTAAAGATATTGACATAAATCCAATACATAATAGAGTTCAATTATCTAATGTTAAAAACTTGAATAATGAACGTAAAGCGTTTGATGAAGGGTATCCTCTATGGGAAAAAGGAGATCAATTGAGAAAAAACGGAAATATACAAGAAGCAATAGATTGTTTTGAAAAAGCTAGATTTTATGGATACAATTCTCCTGCTTTATATGAATCTTATGCGAAAGCTTATCATGCTATTAAAGACTATGAAAATGAAATAGATATTTTGAATGAAGGTATTGTTAGATTAAAACATCATAAAATAAATGTTGGGCGATTTGAGGCGAGAAGAGACAAAGCTGTTGAATTGTTTTTGAAACAATTGAAGTAAAGGTGTTCTTAATATAAAATGACTTTTGGGTTAAAACGATAAGGATGATGGTTTTGAATACTTCTGTCTAAATTTAATGATGAACAAGGGATAGCCTTGTTCATTTTTATTTTAGACATTCATAGTGTCGATTAAGGTGGTTTAATGAAAAGAAAAGGAGAAGAATTATGTTTCTAGAATTAAGAGCTAAAAAGTGTTTTGTATTTAATAATCAAATTGTATTTTCATTGGATCCAACAAATAAGACAACGGCAATATATGGACCAAATAATGCGGGTAAAACATGCTTGATCAAGTATATTCAGGCAATGAAAGGGATATTGTTGAATCAAAGAATTGAATTAAAATCGAATTTATTTTCAAATGACTCTGTTTGTGAGTTGGGTATTACGTTTGAATATGAGAAAAAAGAATATTAATATGATGTGAAGTATGATACAAAGACAAATCAATTTGTATATGAGTGTTTAACAAGTGAGGGAGATGTCTTATATAAAAAAGATTTATTGAATCGAATATTTGATTGCAAAGATGAACAGACAAAAAAATTCATGTCTTATATGGCATCAGACAATGTTCTTTTTCATTTCATGGATACAAAGTATATGAGAGATATAAAAGAAATTTTTGTAAGTTTTGCTAAAATGATTGATATTATAAATACAAATCAATGGAATGTATCATCGGGGGCTGAAAAATTAATAAAACTTTTAAAACATCTTGACCCACAAAGAATTCTAATCGTTGATAACTTGGATGATGGTTTGGATTCTGAAGTTGTAAATAAGATACTTGAGATGTCGACTTCTTCTCAATTGATATTTGTAGCTTATAATACATCCATACTAAATTGTGATGATTTTTGGTTTGTTCATAGAGAAAATGAAAATGTATATGTATATTCATTTGATAATGTTGATAATGTCATGGAACTGTATAAAAGGGAATGATTGGAGCTATTTCTGAACCAAGATTAATAGAATCGTTGATTTTAAAAAGGTCATAATGATTCGCCTAATGCTTTGATTAATTCTTCCATGGTTGAATAGGAAGGTATATTTGGATTATTTATTAATTTTGAAATTTATGAGCGTTATTCAAAATTTTTTAATTTCTCTTAACTAAAGGATATTATCGTTTTTTCCTTGTTTTGGATGTTAGGTGTGATATTTTTTCGAGAATGCATTGATTGATTTTCGGGTAATTATTGGTATAATGTTATTGAAGGTAGCAATACCTTTAGATGTGGTAAGCATCTATAAAAGTTGGGGTCGGATGAGAGACGGTAAACGCTCATGTCTAATCAATGTCGACAACCGACAGAAAAACTTACCAGATATGCATTAAAAGGAGTAGTGATACTCCTTACAGATTGTTGACAAAAGCCTATACCTTTTTAAAAT
>UMCS01017517.1_pt1 | contig 32326 bp, 25 predicted proteins | sample 1964281 | NCBI WGS metagenome assembly UMCS01 (sample SAMEA4835973, study PRJEB28245) | human gut metagenome | biome: gut microbiome; material: fecal sample | place: Denmark | collected 2008
AATGTCCAATGTGAAAATATTGTGAATTCCAATACGTTTGTAACGATAGTTCCTATTTGATCTAAAATAACCTATTTTCATTGAATTAGATGCTCTAAATTCATAAATTTATATACGAAAGAGAACGTCGAGTAGGCGTTCTCTTGAAGAAATTCTAAAATAATAATTGCAATCCCATCACAATGACCCACATATAAGCACAAGTCTTAGGAATCATCAACAATCCAATCATTGGCTTTTTCTTAGACCACAATGTAACTGGGATGTAGCAACCAAACGAAATAATAATAGCTGCAACCATACGGTTTAAGTGTAAATCATACATATTCCCTGAAATCGCATAAAGAAGAATTACACCAATTCCAGTTACGGCAAATACAGCATTACGAATTAAAGACAACTTCCTATTTCCTTCTTCACTCGTCCAATTGTTTTGTGGCAAGAAACATACTACGATACGAATAATAGCTGAAATCCAAATCATAGCTTCAATCCAAAGTGGAGCTGTAAGCGTTGGGAAAGTTAATTTCCAGATAAACAATAAGATAATATAGAATACTGTCATTGTGATTGAAGATACCTGCAATCCAATACCAAGTTGTCTTTTGATTTTGTCATTTGTTCCATATACAGCTCTTTTAATACGAGGAACCAAATGGAATGCATCTCCACCACATAATGTTAATGTTAATACGCCATATGAAATAAATAATGGATTTCCTTTAGAATATACAAAGAATAAGATTCCGGCAATTAAGTCAAAAATCAAATAACATGCATCAAAAATTGCTTCCATTAAATCCGGCATTTTTTTCAATTGAAATCATCCTTTCTGCATTGTCATACACCTTTTGAAAAACATTCATAAACACCTTGATTTCTTCTTCCGTTAGGCCATCAAACATGTCTTGCGCAAACTCTTTTTGCGCCCACTTACCATCTTCAATCACTTCATTAGCCAATTGAAGCAAATGAAGTGTGACACGCTTTTTGTTTGCAGGATCCACTCTTCTTTCAATCAAACCACGATCTTCTAATACTTTAAGTGAAGTTGAAACATGAGACTTTGTTGACTTACGAATACGAACAATATCCGCCGCCGTGTTATATTCCGGATTATTGTAAAGAAACATTAAGATGTCATATTCCATCTGTCTTAAATTGTATTTTTCACAAACCCCCGACATTTTCATCTCATAATATCTCGTTATTGTTTTATGTTCATCCCAAAAGTGCATATGCATTCTCCTTATCGTTCTATTACTCATGACTGGGTTTGTCAACAAAATCATTGACACACCTCTAAAAAAAAGGGATACTCTCTTTAGGGAAGAAGGGGTTAAGAATGCGTACACAAAAATATAACCTACAAGGAATAAAAGTATTCTTCTATATCTTAATGATTGCCATTTTAGGATGGTTTCTTTGTATGCAATTCTTTGGTGCAAATGAACAAGGAAATGATGTTCAATCCCAATCCCCAGTCTATACAGGAACTTTTTATTGGGAAAAAGAAGATGGTTCCAAACAAAAAATAAATCTTCCAGGAAACTATGAAATAAAACCCGGTCATACCATGATCTTAAGTACAACGCTTTCTGAAGATTATGATGCAACTTCATTTGCGATTCGCTCCTCTTTACAAGATGTTAAATTCTATGTAGGTGATGAATTACGTACAGAATATTCTACAAAAGATACGCGCCTTGCCGGTAAGAATTCGGCCAGTCGATACATATTTTGTCCCACAACCTATAGGGATGCAGGAAAAACACTACGCATTGAACTAACAACTTATACTTCTAACTATTCAGGTGTTGTCAACGAAATTTATTGTGGAAGTCAAGCTGAAATCTGGCAATATATATATAACGATTATGGAATGTCCACATTCATTGCCTTCTTCATTTTATTTGCCGGTATTACATCCATTATCTTTGGTTCAGCCCTAAAATTTACTTATCACACCACTTTCAGCATGGAATATTTAGGCTGGTGTATGGTCATGGGCGCTACTTGGATGCTTGGAGAATCCAAGATTCGCCAGATTCTAATACCAAATGCATCTTCTTTAGCATCCCTATGTTTTGTGATGATCATGCTTAGTCCGTTGCCACTACTGTTCTATGCCGACAGCATCCAAAATGGAAAGCATCGAAAGCTCTATAAATATATTGGGTGCATTGCCCTTTTAAACTTTGCGGTTTCATCCATCCTATATTTAGCTAAAGTCAAAGACTACATTGAAACATTGCCTGTTGCACAATGCATTCTGATCTGTGTATTTATCTTGGTATTTATTCATTTATGCCAATACATACGCAAATACAGTCATTCCCGCTCAGACTACTTCTTACTTTTCGGACTCTTTTTAGTCTTAGTCTGCATAGCCATTGAAAGTATATCCGTCTATTTTGTTGCCATGATTTCCGGCATCTTTATCGGTATCGGCATGATTGTATTACTACTCACAAACATTGTTCGTACCATCCATAGAATTCAACTTATTGAACAGACGCGTCACCAAAAGGAATTGGATATTGAAAAGAAAGAAAACAAAAAAATAACGCTTCAAATGATGCAGTCTCTATCTACAACGATTGAAGCTAAAGATGAATATACACGTGGCCATTCAAGACGTGTAGCTCAATATGCAGCACTTGTCGCCAAAAGTCTTGGTTGGACAGATCAAGAAATTGAAAACATTAAGAGCTGTGCTTATTTACACGACATTGGAAAGATTGGTATTCCAGACCAAATCTTAAATAAGCCTGGCCAATTAACAGAAGATGAATTTAGTTTAATCAAACAACATACGATTATTGGACAAGACATTCTAAAAGACATCACAATCATACCTCACTTAGGTGAAGTGACAAGAAGTCATCATGAACACTATGATGGTACTGGCTATCCAGATGGACTAAAAGGTAATGAAATTCCAATTCAAGCTCGTATTATTGCGCTTTGCGATAGTTATGATGCTATGAATTCAAAAAGAATCTATCGTAATGCGCTTAGTTTTAAACAAATCAAAGAAGAAATCGAAAAAAATGCAGGTACACAATTTGATCCTGAAATCACCCAAATCTTTCTTAAACTCATGGACGATGGATCTTTATTTAACTTAGAACACGAAATTATTCCGGTTCAAGAAAATACAATCGATAAATTTATATCCGACGTTGTATCGACGATTAAAAATCAGGAAGAAACAAAGAACCACGACTATCTTACAGGTCTTCCTGTACGTAGTGTAGGCCAAAAGTATATAGCGATTGCGATGCAAAAAACAACGGGATGCCTTATCTTTTTAGATATGGATAATCTTAAGAAAATCAATGATGTCTATGGACATAAAGCGGGAGATAGAGCCTTACAAAGCTTAGGAAAACTATTATTAGACATTCCATTAGATAAAATCACATGCAGAATGGGTGGAGATGAATTTCTACTATTCTTACCAAAAGTAAATTCAGAACAAGCCGAAAAGATTCTGGCTCAAGTAATCGAACAATTCAAAGGCATCGTAGAAAACGATGATGAAATTCATTTTGCGACACTCTCTGCAGGTATGCTCATGACTACAAAAAATGATAATTTTGAAGATGCTTGTTCAAAAGCTGACAAAGCCTTATATTATGTGAAACAAAATGGTAAAAACAACTATTCTTTCTACAATCAAATTCAACATAAAAACACATCCAATAATACGGCAGACCTAAAACAAATTGCCAAATCCCTACAAACAAGTGGAAGCTATACAGGCGCTTTAAGTCTAGACTTTAGAGAATTCACTCGACACTATGAGTACATACATCAATTAATGGTTCGAAATCATTCTTGTTGTTATTTGGTGATGGTCACTATGGAAACGGTAGAAGACACACTTCCATATATTGAAAAAATTGAAGAAGCCTTAACACATATGGTTGAAGCCATCCACAAAAACATTCGAAAAGTCGATGTTTGTACACGCTACAGTGCCATGCAATATTTGATCATTCTATCCCAACCAACAGAAGCAGAAATTCCAAATATTATGACACGCATTTTTATACAGTACTATAAGCTTCAAGACAGCCAAAACTTCACACCAACCTATGAATATATCACAATGAAGGATTAAAGGAGATCGACTCACATGTCAATCTCCTTTTCTAATCTAACAACCACTTCCATGCAGGAACCACATCTATCTTTATTCCATCACAATTCAATTTTGTTTCCTCACTATTTGTAACAAGAAGACACTTTGTATCTGGGATAAATTGATTCAATTTCACAAACGCCTTCGTTTCACGTTCTAAGGTATCTACATCCTCTAACACTTGCATACTCACCTGTATTGCCAAATTTTCACTTGGAACATAAAAATCTACTTCGATATTATTTTCAAAGAAATACACATTTTCAAATCCATATCTTCGAATCAGCTCAACCGCAACCAAATTTTCCAATTGAGCTGTTCTACAATCCAACAACATCAACCCCAACAGTCCAGTATCCATGAAATAATATTTTGGTGATGTCTTTTTTGATGCATAGTTCTGTAGTGAAAATATCAAATATGAATCTAACATATGTCCTACATAATTGATTACCGTTTGTTTTCCAATCGAAACCCCAGCACTTTTCACTATATTCGTTAACCGATTAAAAGACAAAGCTTTCGTTACAGACTCTGCAATCTTCTTTAAAATTAATCGCACCGCAAAATCATTTGTAATTTTGTTTCTTGTAATAATATCCTGTAAATAAACAGTTTGATAAATATTATTTAAAAATGGTCTTTTATTTTTAATATCCACCAATTCAGGAAAAGCTCCATAAGTCACATACTGTTCATATTGACTTACAATATCTGCACGCTTTTTTGTACCTATTTGATCAAGCCGTACGTTCTCAATATGATTTGCACTCAAATATTTCTTAAATGAATATGGAAATACATTCACAATCATGAATCTTCCACCTAAAGTAGAAGCTATTTCTTTGCTTAACATTTTACTATTGCTTCCTGTGATATTGATTCGATACTTCATGTCCGCAACTCTACGAACAAATTTTTCCCAACCATCAACATTCTGAATCTCATCTAAAAATAAGTATGGTTTCCCTTTCGAGCCAGAAAATTCAATACCAAGCTCTAATATTGTATTTAAATCATCCACACCAATCTCCAATAGACGCTCATCCTCGAAGTTCACATATACAATTTGTGACGATGAAATTCCATCATTCATTAAGTTGTGAATCTGTTGATACATCATATATGATTTTCCCGTTCTTCGAATACCAACAAAACAATAATTTACATTTTCTTCTAAATCATAATCCCTAGAAATCAATGGATTCCCAAGATACATCTCCTTTTGATCTATTATTATTTGTTTCAAAACATCTCGATTCATATACATCAACCTTCTTTATCTTATCATATGCAGATATTGTCTTACGTACAAGACAATATTAACACTTTTTTGTCTTATGAACAAGACAGCATTCATATATTTTTGTCTTAATTACAAAAAAAGACACCGATTACTCGATGTCTATAATTCTTCTCCATTTGTTTCAATCACATGTTTGTACCAGTAAAAGCTATCTTTTTTCATACGTTTACCAGTACCTTTGCCAAAATCATCATAATCTACATACACATATCCATAGCGTTTACTCATTTCAGCACTTGATGAAGATACAATATCAATAGGCCCCCAACTTAAATACGAAAATACATTCACACCATCTAAAACAGCTTCTTTCATCTGTTCAATATGAGCTTTTAAATATTCAATACGATACTCATCATGAATAGAGCCATCTTCTTCCACTACATCTTCTGCACCCAAACCATTTTCTGCAATCATCAAAGGCACTTGATAACGATCCCACAATTGATTTAGACAATTATAGAATCCAAGTGGGTCTGCACGCCATTCCCATGGGGTTGGTTTTAAATATGGATTTTGTTCAGATTTAAATGGTACTCCTGTATCTGTTTCGTGATTAAATACATTTGTATAGTAATACGATAAAGCTAGGAAATCCATCGTATTATTTTTCAATAATTCTTCATCACCATCTTCAAAATGAATATGAATACCTTTTTCTTCGAAATGTCTTAACATATAAGTTGGATATTCACCACGCAATTGTGTATCTGTAAAGAAATATTCTTGTACACGATTACGTTTCATGGCTCCCACAATATCCTTTGGATTACATGTTTTAGGATATACGCACCCTTCTGCAATCATTGTTCCAATATGTGCCTTTGGATCTATTTCTTTTGCAAATTCTTTGATTTTTGCACATCCAATAAATTGATGATGCACAGCCTGATACATTGTTTCTTCCATTTTTTCTGGAGCAACCTGATCATCATAAATTCCTAAACAACCAAATTGTACATTTGGAATCAAATTCACCTGATTACAAACAATCCAATATTTAACTTTTCCCTTATAACGCTCTAGTAATACTTTTCCATATCGAACAAAGAAATCAATCACTTTACGATTTGCGAAGCCACCATATTCCGTTACTAAATGAAGTGGAATATCATAATGTGAAATCGTAATCACTGGTTCCATACCATCTTTAATGATTTCATCAATCAAATGATCATAGAATTCAAGACCCTTTTCATTTGGTTCCAATTCATCTCCATTTGGAAAAATTCTTGACCAAGAAATACTTGTACGAAATGCTTTAAATCCCATTTCTTTTAAATAAGCCAAATCCTCTTTATAAGTATGGTAAAAATCAATACCATAACGTTTAGGATAATATCCCTCTTTATCAGCAATCGCAGCCTTAATACCCGCTAATGTGCCACCACCTTCTTTTTCAATATGAGCACGATCCTGGTTTTTATCATATTCATGAATGTCTGATGTAGAAAGTCCTCTACCATCTACATCATATGCACCTTCCATTTGGCAAGCAGCACTCGCTCCTCCCCATAAAAAGTCTTTAGGAAATCCCGTTGGCAATTGTTTCATTTTATTTTCCTCCCAAATCTTCTCCATTTGTTTCTATTACACGTTTATACCAATCAAAGCTATCTTTCTTAATTCGTTTTCCTGTACCATTTCCTAAATCATCATAATCTACATATACAAAGCCATAACGCTTTGTCATTTCAGATGATGTACAACTTACGATATCAATAGGTCCCCATGGGTAATATCCAATCAATTCGGCACCATCATAAATAGCTTCTTTCATTTGTTCCATATGTTCCTTATGATACGCTATACGGTAGTCATCATGAATTTTGCCTTCTGAATCTGGTTTTTCATCAAATCCAGAACCTAACTCAGTAATCATAATTGGCAATTGATAACGATCATAGTATTCATTTAATACATAACGTAATCCCACCGGATCATTGATCCATCCCCACTCATTTTCTTTTACATATGGGTTTTTCTTTCTTTCCCCAGGTTTAAGATCACTTGAACATACACCCGTTCCATAATAAGAGAAAGTTAAGAAGTCACATGGATACTTTTCAATTAAATCTAATTCTTCTTTTGTTGCTTCAAAGGGTTTAATTTTATTTTCATCCATATATCTTTGTAAAGAACGAGGATATTTTCCTCTACACAATACATCTAAAAACATATATTGAATTTGATTCGACTTACAAGATGCCATCACTTCATTTGGATCACAATTGAACGGATAAGATATACCATTACAAACCATACATCCCATTTTCATTCCCGTATTCATTTCGTCCATTTTCTTTTTTGCATATGCACTAGCTACAAATTGATAATGCAAGCCTTGGAAACATGCAGAAGTAAAATCATCTGTCCAATCATAAGGAATAGATAAACTGTTATACCCTTCGCCAAATAAAGTATTTATTTGATTAAATGCAATCCAATATTTAACTTTGTTTTTATAGCGTTCCATAATTACATCTACAAATCTTTTAAATGATTCTAATGTTTTTTTACTATACCATCCGCCATATTTAATAGATAAATTCAAAGGCATCTCATAGTGAGAAATTGTAACCATAGGTATCATTCCATCAAGAATCATTTCATCAAATAAATCATCATAAAATTGAAGTCCTTTTTCATTAGGCACTAATTCTTCTCCTGTAGGAAAAATACGTGTCCAGTTAATAGATGTACGAACTGTTTTAAAACCCATTTCCCTTAAATAAGCTAAATCTTCTTTGTATGTATGATAAAAATCTATACCCTTTCTTTTTGGATAATAATATTTATCTTTATCATTCATTCTGAATTCTATTTCTTGCTTTGTGAATTCATAATTTTTTGTTTCTGATTTCAAGCGGTCAATCTTTGTATTATAAATATGGATGTCTGCAATGCTCATCCCTTTACCGTCTTCATCCCAAGCACCTTCAAATTGATTAGCCGCAAATGCTCCACCCCATAAAAAACCTTCAGGGAATTTTTTAAAAAGTTTTTCCATTTTTCCTCCAAAAAATTGTATTTTGAAAGGACTTCATTTCTGAAATCCTTCTTTAATACTATTTATTTTCTAATTCAGCAATTCTCTTCTCATAAGATTCAAAAATCTTTATCATTTGTTTTGCAATATTGATCTCACTATAGATAGTCATCAAAGTGTCTTGAGCATGTGCAAATAATAAAGAATATTCACTTTTCTCACCACGAGTTTCTCCTTGAATTGCATCTGTTTGTACTTTATGGGCTTCTGTAATTTTCTTTTGTGATTCTTTGATTTTTTCATTTGCCTTTTCAAAATCAAATGCAGCAATCGCATCCAATGCTTCTTTACAAGCTACTCGAGCATCTCCTGCATTCAAAATAATAGACATTGCTGCTTGTACTGTTTTTTCATCCATTGTTTTTTACCATCCTTTCTGAAAACTTGTCTTGTAATATATTTAAATGGTTAATGACGCCTCTAAATTTTTCAACTAAAATCCCATTTGTTAATAAAGATATAATAGTTCCTATACCTACAACACCACCCAATAAATATCCTATACTTATAAAACATCCATCATATATAATCCGAATTGTTCTATATTTAAAATTTGTAATTTCCATAATTTTAAATATAATACAATCCAATGCATTTATACCATCTTTAAATGATTGCATCCATGCAAATGATAATGCTAAACATAGCTGTCCAATTACAATTCCAATAATTCTAACAGATGTGGCTTGTAAGGCTAATTTTAAAGGGTTAATTAACATTGTAGGAATTTGAATACAAATTCCTAATGCTAATACAGAGATAATTGTATTTACGCCAATTTTATTACGATTCATAATAAAAGCTAAGAATAATATAACTAAATTAATTATTTGATCAATAACTGATACAGGTACTTTTGTCACTCTATTAAATCCATCTAAAAATACTGTAACAGGATCGGAGCCTAATTCACATGCTATGAATAAGGCTATTCCGATTCCCATTAAAAATGTTGCTAAAACACCTTTTATTATACTTTTAAATAGTTTTTTCATTCTATTCTTCAGTTTCTTCTTTTACACATTGATTATCATAAACCTTAAAGAATGGATACCAAATAGCTCCTGTTACTACGAAAATAATTAACATAACAATCACTGAAGGAATACTTCCTCCTGTAGCTAGCCATGTAGTAATTGGATATGGAATATACCATAATTAGAATAAGATATCTGGGATTTTTCCAAATGGAATTGCAACTGTCAATAACCATGCCAATACTGGCGCTACAACAGCATTAATCCACATTGGTACCATTAAAATAGGGTTAAATACAATTGAACCAAATACAACTGGTTCATTAATATTAAAGATTGATGGTACAATAGTAGCTTTTCCTAATGCTTTTAATTTCTTTGATTTTGATAAGAAAACCATGAATAACACTAAACTTAATGTACATGCTAATCCACCAATTTTAAGATATGCATAATCCCAACTTGAAGTTGCAAAAAAATTTGCACCTTGAGAAATATTTGCTTCGATATTTGCTAATAAAATAGGTGTTGTAATTGGTGTCAAAATCCATCCAGAAATACCCATTGAATATAGAAGCATACAGATAAGATTCATTAAAGTAAATCCCCAAATTGTTGAATATACACTTTGTAATGGTTTGAAAATAGACTGAATTGCTAAATATAAATCAAAGCCACACACATTAATCAACAACCATCCGCCTACTACAATAATTCCAATTGGAAGCATTTGATCAAACCATTGACGAACAAAATCAGGTAATGCACTATCTTCTTTAAAGAATGAAATTTTACCAATTAATTTGAATACTAATGCTGTAATACATCCTGTAATCATAGAAATAAACATTCCGCTTGATCCAAATGCACTATGACTAAAACCAATTGCTGCATCCGCAGTTAACTGTGGAGTAATTGTAATTCCATAAAGAATCATTCCAGCAATAGCAGCACAATAACGATTTTTTCTCATTCTGAATTTTTCCATCAAGTTAATAGGTAACAAGAAAGCCATCATTAAACCGATAACACTCATTGTCCATCCAAATGGTGTCCAAAAATTAGAGAACCATTCAAAGCCTTGGATTGCAGAAGGCAATGTTAAAACACAAAATATACTTCCTAAGAAAATTAATGGCATAATTTGATTTACTGTATCTTTGATACCAGCTATCCATGGGTTATTCGCAAATTTACTCATCTTTGGAGCAAAGCTATTCTCCAACCAACTCATCATATTTTTCATATTCTTTCTCCTTGCACAATTTATTATTTATTCATTTCTTCCATTAAATGGGCAATTGCTTTTTCTCCATCTAAAGATGAATAATAATCAGCCTTCATTAAGATAACCTTAACATCATTACCTTCTGTATATTCATCAATATCATCTAAAATGTAAGCTAAGTGTGGTCCTACCATTAAAGCATCGATTTCATCAATGTAGTTTTCAATTTCAGATTCACTACGAGCCTTAATATCAATTTCCAATCCTTGTTTACTAGCTGCCTTTCTCATGTTTGCAGCCATGAATCCAGAACTAGCACCAGATCCACATACCAATAAAACATTTAATTTTTTCATTATGATTCATTCCTTTCATAAGCTTTTTTTGCTTTGTTTGTTTGTCGACACTGACATTATGCAAGAGAAACAATATAAATTCCACTTAACATTTGCACCCCAAGAGTGCAGATAATTAATTGCACTGCACCCGTGCAACTTTTTGTTGGATTATTCATATTGTAAACTATATAATATGAAAGAAACAATTTATATTCTTTATTTTGAAAGGGGATACGCCATGAGACCGAATTCAGAAAAGCTTATAAAATACTTATTAGAATCACAACCAAAAACCTCAAATCAACTGGCTGAGCTATTACAAGTTTCTGTACGTTCAATCAAAAATTATGCCAAAGAAATAAATGAAGAATATCCAAATTTATTAACATCCTCAAATGAAGGATACTCTGTAAATGTCGATCAAGCCCTTTCTTTATTTAATACTTCGAATGAACATATTCCCCAAACATCACAAGAACGCGTATTCTATATCATCAACAAATTGATTCATCATAATACTGGAAAAGATGAAAAAATCAATCATTCCCTAGATTTATATGAATTATGTGATGAATTATATATTTCTATGTCTACATTAAAAGTAGAATTAAATAAAGTAAAAAGAAAGCTTAAAAAATATGATTTAGAACTCGAAACAAAATCCGATTCCATCAAATGTATTGGTTTAGAAAAGAATAAACGAAAACTTTTAAGTTCCATTCTTTATAAAGAAAGTAATGTCAATTTTGTGAATATTGATTCTCTTCAAAAAGCCTTTACGAATATTGATATACATTACATTCGTAGTACTGTTTTAGAAATATTTGATAAATACCATTACTTTGTGAATGACTATTCCCTAATTAATTTAATTTTACACATCACAATTGCCGTTGATCGAATTCGCAATAACAATATCAACACTACGAAGGTAGATACTTTGCCAGCTGTGCGTTTACACGAATATGAAATGTCTAAAGAACTCGCAAAACGTTTAGAAGAAAAATTTGACATTCAATATAGTGATGCTGAAATTTATGAAATGACACTTTTAATTATTTCTAGAGCAACAAATATTGATTATCAAAGTATTGATGCCAATAACTTAGAGCAATTTGTAGGAAAAGAATGTTTAGAACTTGTCAAAGAATTAATCAATGATATTAATGCATTCTACTATATTGACTTAAGTGAACAAGAATTCTTAATTCGTTTTGCCCTTCACATCAAAAACTTATTAGTTAGATCCAAAAATAACTACTTTAGTAAAAACCCATTAACTGAAAGTATTAAATTATCTTGTCCTTTAATTTATGATGCCTCTGTCAACTTGGCAAGAACCATTAAGAGTAAAACAGGAATTTCGATTAATGATGATGAAATAGCTTATATTGCCTTTCATTTAGGAAGTGCATTAGAAACACAAAAGAATTTAACTTCAAAAGTAAAAGCAGTTTTATATTGTCCTAACTACTATGGAATCAATTCTAGAATTACAGATGCCATTTATAATGATTTTGAAAATGATTTGTTGATCACAAACATTCTTACAGATGAAAGTCAAATTGATAAAGTCAATGACATCGATTTAGTTATCACAACGATCCCTTTGGCAACTCCTATTCAAATTCCAACAATACGAATCAATATCATACTAAATGATCGTGATATCTCAAATTTAAGGAATCGTATTTCTGAAATTCAAACACAAAAAAAGAAAAATGAATTTGAAAAACACTTAAAAGAGTTATTATCTCCAGAACTATTTGAAAGAAAAAACAATTTAGACACACATGAAAAATGTATTAATTACATGGTAAAAAAGCTTGTGAAGTTAGACTATGTAGACACTCATTTTAAAGATGAAGTATTAGAACGAGAAAAAATGTCTTCTACCGCATTTGGAAATTTTGCGATTCCACACGCCATGAAAATGCATGCCAATAAAACGGGTATCAACATATTAATTAGTGAAAATCCAATATCATGGAATGAACACCCTGTAAATCTAGTCATTATGATGTGCTTCAATAAAAATGAACGCTACATATTTAATGAAATCTATGATCCAATCACAATGATTTTAAGTGAACCGGAAAACGTAAAAAAAATACTACATGCTACAGATTATGATGATTTCATTAAAATCATGGTATCTCTATTATAAGAAGTGTTGTTGCACTTCTTTTTTTCATCAACAAAAAAAGCACCTATCCTAAACAGATGCCTAAATTATCATTTGTTAATAAATTTGTATACTCGTAAGTATACTACTCATGAGTATACAAATATTCAATAAGTCTTTCACTGTATTTTTCTTTATTCTCCCAGTTCATCCAACATATCATCTACACCATCACGATAATTTTCATCGTTATCGTAACGATTCTCATCATAATCACCAGAATATGCATCATCACTTCCTTCATCATAAGATGAGGACGAAGAAGATGATGATGAGTTTGAACTTTGCCCCTCCTTCTTTTTACGTTTTTCTTCCCTTACCTTAAACTCATTTTGTTCAGCTTTCCGCCTACTCTCAATACGATACTGCTCCTGTGCCATATCCCATTCTGCCTCTTCCTTTTTCAAAGAAATATATCCATATCCAAACAGAAGTCCAATAATGATCAAGAAAATAATTCCACCCTTACCATTTGATGTTTCCTCCTGTTTAATAGCTACTGAAGCCCTGGCTTGATTTACATTTCTAGAAGATTGACTCACATGCTCACTGCGAATCTTTGGGGATCTCGTCACACTTTTATTAGATGAGGTGCCACCCTGATTTACCTTACGAACCTTTGAAGATTGTACTTTAGGTGGAGTTGTCTTCACCATTTTAGATGGCTCAACCACCACTTTCTTATGTATATCAATCAATCTTCTAAATATAAAATGAGCCAACCAATTAATAAAGGCATCCTCAAAATCTATACTCATACATGTTAATACGCTAAGAAACGCAAGTAGATCATCATCAAAATATTCATTCTCGCACCAAGGCTCCTCATAAAGCATTTCTTGAACCTCATCCTCTGACTTACCATCATAACGAGATATAAGCTCCTCATCACTCATATCTAAGATTTTCTTAACGCCATCCCCTACAATCTTTTTACGCGTTTCTATATCTAATTTTGACTTTTTCGGTGTTTCTTTCTTCTTTACAGAAGCAGGTACCTGCAGCTGCTTTGTCACCATCTTCTTTGAAACAGGTACATTCACACCATACTGCTGCATTACCTGTATTAATTCTTTTGAAAGCAATCCCTTTTCATTTGCTTGGATATAAATTTCTTCATAGATTGGACAAAAACTACAAGCTTCACCAAACTTATCTTCTTCAATTAAAGAATCAACAGATTGAACAAACTCATACGAACTATATCCCTTAATACACTCTTCACAAATAGAAGCATAGAAATGTCTTAAACAAACAGAAACATAGAACTCGTTTTCTTTACATTGTTTAGAAACATCCTCAATATGTTTCTTTGTTTTACTTGAATCCAAAATTATACGATATAGCGTACTCGCCAAAGAATTGCACAATATGCCAAAGTTCACATTCCGACAAGATTCAAACATCTTCTCCTTTACAAGCTCTATTTCTACATTAATCTGACTTGTACTCCCCTGCATCATAAGCACTTGAATCTTTTCTAAGCTCGATATATCACGATTCAAATTATTCGTGTTCATATTTGAAAAAGGAAGTTCAATATCTTTATATTCACCACAAATCAATTTATCCTCTACATCATTTACTAAACTTGAATACTTTTCTTTACACTCATTATAATATTCATACCAATCTAGAAACTCTTTTGAAATTATTATATTTTCCATTCCCTATACCTCTGGTCTTATACTGTTATTATAACCTTTTCGATCTATGATTTCATTTTAATGCTGGTATAATGTTGGGTATGAACTATCAAAATATACAAAGCGGATTATCCACCGCATTTCTAGACAAAAATATATCTTCCAACGTTTTATATCGACCTCAATTTATTTCAAACGATTATAAGAATGGAAGAAAAGTATTAAGCACCATTGAAGATGAACTATTACACTGCGACTCCTTTTTAATCAGTGTAGCCTTCATTACGATGGGAGGTATTACCCCCTTACTTCAAACGCTTCGTACTTTAGAAGATAAAGGCATCAAAGGTAAAATTCTAACAACAGACTATTTGGCATTTAGTGATCCAAAAGCATTAGATAAACTCGCTACATTTTCAAATATTGAACTTAAAATGTACCTAGTACCCGACTCAAAGAATGGCTTTCATACCAAGGGATATATCTTTCAATCAAATGAAATCTATAAGATCCTTATAGGTTCTAGTAATATGACAAATACAGCACTTACTACAAATCGAGAATGGAACACAAAAATTGTGTCCACAAAATCCGGAGAATTCGTTTCCGAAATGTTAGATGAATTTGAAGAATTATGGAATCATCCAAATACATATTCCTACAATGCATTTATTGGTGCTTATAGAGTGATTATGAAGAATACAAAAAAGTGAAACAAAAAGAAGAAATTAAATTACCTTCTAAACAGCTGATCCCAAATTCTATGCAACAGGCTTTTATTTCAAGTCTTAGAAACATTCGCAATTCAAATGAATCGAAAGCACTTTTAATCTCAGCTACCGGAACCGGTAAAACCTATGCCTCTGCCTTTGCCTTACAAGACCAAAATCCAAAGAAAGCCCTATTTTTAGTGCATAGAGAACAAATTGCCAAACAAGCTCTTCAAAGCTACAAAAATGTTTTTAAAGATACAAAAACATTTGGCCTTTTATCTGGAAATAGTAAAGATACCAATGTAGACTACTTGTTCGCGACGATGCAAACGATGTCTAAAAAAGAAGTGTATTCTAGTTTTGCCCCTGATACATTTGATACCATCATCATTGATGAAGCACACCGCATTGGAGCTAAAAGCTATCAAGAAATCATGGAATACTTTAAACCAAAATTCTGGTTAGGAATGAGCGCAAGCCCAGAAAGAACGGATGACTTTGATGTATATGCAGCCTTCGACCATAATATCGCCTATGAAATACGTCTTCAACAAGCTCTAGAAGAAAACTTATTATGTCCATTCCACTATTTTGGCATTACCGACTTTTTAACAGACGGAAATGAAACGGATTTTACGGATTTTAACTATTTAACATCCAATCAAAGAGTTGACTACATTATCAAACAAACTAATTATTATGGCTATAGCGGAGAAAGAGTCAAAGGACTCATGTTTTGCAGCTCCAAAAAAGAAGCGGCTGCCCTTAGTGAGAGATTAAATTTGAGAGGCTATAGAACCCTAGCTCTAAGTGGAGAGGATTCTCAAGAAAAAAGAGAAGATGCGATTGATCGCTTAGTATCCAATACAAGAAGTGACTATCTACAATACATATTAACTGTAGACATTTTTAATGAAGGTGTCGACATTCCTGAAATTAATCAAGTTGTGTTATTAAGACCCACACAATCGCCTATCGTTTTTGTGCAACAATTAGGTCGAGGATTAAGAAAATCACAAGACAAAGAATATGTTGTCATTCTAGACTTCATTGGAAACTACAAAAACAACTTTATGATTCCAATCGCCCTATCTGGAGATCGTTCTTACAATAAAGACAATATAAGACGCTATGCATTAGAAGGTGAAAGAATCATTCCAGGATCAAGTACGATTCACTTTGATGAAATCAGTAAAAAACAAATCTTTGCGTCGATTGATACAGCCAACTTTGCGGATATCAAACTCATTAAGGACAGTTATAAAAATCTAAAGAATAAACTTGGAAGAATACCTACCTTAATGGATTTTGAAACTTATGGAGAAATTGACGTACAAAGAATTTTCGACAACAAATCATTAGGATCTTACTATGCCTTTTTAAAGAAATACGAAAAGGATTATAAAGTACGATTGAATGAACTTGAAGAAAGTTTTATTAAATTTATTTGTACAAAACTAGCCAATGGAAAAAGAAAGATTGAACTCGAAATATTAAACGATTTAATCGATGATAAAGATTATATATTCCCAAATGACATATCTCAAACAAATGTATTCAATATCTTCACCAACGAATTTCCAACGGGATCTGGAAAGAATACTTTTAAAGATTGTATTTTTATTGAAGATACGAAAATTTCAAAAACATTTAAGACATGTTTAGAAAATGACGAATTTAAATCCATGGTAAAAGAAATCATTGAATATGCATTGGATCAATATAATAAACATTTTAAGAATACATATAAAGATACAAACTTTGTACTCTACCAAAAATATACATATGAAGATGCATGTCGCTTATTAAATTGGCAACACAATGAAGTTCCATTAAATATTGGCGGATACAAATATGATCAAACAACCAAAACATTCCCTGTCTTTATCAATTATGACAAGGCAAATGACATTCAAGATACAATCAAATATGAAGATCATTTTATCAATGAAAGTCAATTGATTGCGATATCCAAATCTGGAAGAACCACTAGTAGTGATGACGTACAAAACTTCTTATATGCCAAAGATAGAGGTATTGAAGTTCATTTGTTTGTGCGAAAAAACAAAGATGATAAGACAAGTAAAGAATTCTATTATTTAGGTAACATGCAAGCAGAAATTGATAAGACAAAACAGTTTATAATGCCAAACACACAAAAAACAGCTGTTGAAATCTTATGGCAATTAGATACACCCGTAAGAGAAGACATTTATCGATATATTGTAGAGGAGTGATTTTTTGAAAACGATACACGTAGTAGCCGCCATTATTAAAGATGGTAATAAAATATTCGCCACCCAAAGAGGCTATGGCGAATTCAAAGACGGATGGGAATTTCCAGGCGGAAAAGTAGAACCCAATGAAACAAGTAGACAAGCGATTATCCGTGAAATCAAAGAAGAATTAGATACAACCATTCAAGTCGAAGAATACTTTGATACAGTCGAATACGACTATCCAAACTTCCACCTATCCATGGAATGTTTCATTTGTACAATTCTTGAAGGAAAGCTAACACTATTAGAACACGAATCTGCCAAATGGCTTACAAAAGACACATTAGACTTAGTAGATTGGTTACCTGCAGATTTAGGATTAATCGCCAAATTAAAAGAAAGATTATAATTCCATACAACATTTTAAAGCGCAAAAAAGCGAGCATTTCATATTTACATAAAGAACAAATGCTCGTTTTTCTTTTATCCAACTGTCAAATAATCAACAAATTTATAGGAATTCACAATGTTTTCACATTGGACCTTTATAATGGAAATTGGCTACTGGATGTGGTTGGTGGTTACCTCTTGTTAAGAAGATTTAAAGCCTTGAATCTTGAGTTCCGGGTAAGTAGATCCTTCTATTTTTTTTAAAGGAAGAAAGCTTATGTATATATATCTATATATGGATGTTGCTTTTGTGTTATTTGCCATAGTAGAAATACTAAAAGTAACATTTATAATTATAGAAAAATGCAAAAAGCACTAATCACCACTAGCAATGGAACAAGATTAGTGCTTCAGCATTAATTTTATTTCAGAGTAACCACTGCTTTTCCAGTAGTCGTTCTCTATATGTATTATACAGATAAACCAAATGAATTGCCACAAAAAAATCAAAATCCCATACAACATTTTATCAATGTCAAAAGCATCTATTATTACTTTATTTAAAGGAAATATTGAGATTTTCATGTGATTCAACTGTCAAATAAATTTCAAATCGATTAAAATTCCATACAACATTTAATTAGTTTTAAAAACATCTATTTTCACTTTATATAAAACATACATCAAGGCTTTCACTTAATTTAACTGTCAAAAAAAAGAATAATTCAAACGAACTATCCTTTCTTTGGTTGAATCCAATATACACTTTCTGCAACACGAACTTTCAAACCATCCATTATCATTTCTTTTTGTTGAAAGTTTGCCAAAACATTCAAGCGATTCCAGAAAGTTCTTTCGCAAGTGGATTTTCCATCAATAAAACATTCCATTTTGCGTCTCCCTCGACGTCTATCATAGAATATTCTGAATCCGCTTACAAGTCTTGACTTTTTTTATTTTTATGATTCTTTATTTCACAGAAATGACTGTATATCCTGCATTTGTCACGGCATCACTCAACATCTGATCTGTGACATTCTCTGTACAATTTAATGTAGCTGTTTTTTCATCTAAACTAACCACTACATCACTTACACCTTCCACTTTACTTAATGCATCCTTTACATGTGCCACACAATGCATGCACATCATACCATCAACTGTTACTATTTTTTTCATTTTCTTTTCCTCCTTATATTCAACGGGAATATAACCCGCATCTTTAACTGCTTGTTTTAAAGCCACCATATTTACTTGTTGCACATAATCAATATCGGCCTTACCCAAATTATAATCCACACGAACCTCTTTTACATTTGGAATTTTCTTTAAAGCATCCTCAACCAACCATGCACAATGTCCACAAGACATACCATCAATATGCATTGTGAATGTTTTGACTTCTTCCATTTCAATTCTAGGTTTAAAATAACGAAGTCGTAAAGCGTTTGTAACAACACAAACACTACTCAAAGACATACATGCCGAACCAATCATTGGTGATAATCGAAGTCCAAATGCTGGATACAATAAACCTGCCGCAACTGGAATTCCTAGAATATTGTAGAAGAAAGCCCAGAATAGATTCATCTTAATATTTTTAATAACATTACTTGATAAATCAATTGCCGTCACTACATCTAATAATGAACTCTTCATCAAAATCACATCTGCACTATCCATGGCAATATCGGTTCCAGCACCAATCGCAACTCCAATATCAGCACGCATTAAAGCAGGTGCATCATTAATTCCATCACCCACCATCATAACCTTCTTACCTTGTTCTTGAAGCTTACGAATCACACTCTCTTTATCTTGTGGTAACACATCACTGATGACTTCATCCACACTTAAAGATTTACCTATTGCTTCAGCCGTCTTTTGATTATCTCCAGTCAACATAACCACATGCATATTTTTTTGTTTAAACTGCTCTAATGCAACCTGACTTGTGCTACGCACTGTATCCGCCACACTAATTAAGCCAATCACATTTTGATTTTCCACAAAAATCAATGGGGTTTGACCTAAACTTGCATAAGCATCTAAATCATTTAATACTGTTTCGTTGAGTTCAATTTTATTTTCTTCAACCAATCTCTTATTTCCAGCCAAATACACATGACCATTTAGCTTAGCCTGAATACCACGACCCGAAATATTTGTGAAGTTTCCAGGTTGTTCTAGATTCATATTTTTATCTTTCGCATATTCCACAATAGCCTGTCCTAAAGGATGTAAAGAACCACTCTCTAAGCTTGCCGCCATTGAAATAAAATCATTTTCGCTTAGATTTGTATAAACCTTAATGCCTTGCACACTTGGCTTTCCTGAAGTAATTGTACCCGTCTTATCCAATACAATCGTATCAATCGAATGTAGCTGTTCTAATGTGGCAGCCGACTTAATTAAGATACCATTCTCTGCAGCTTTACCTGTACCTACCATGATTGCAACTGGCGTAGCTAAGCCCAATGCACAAGGACAAGAAATAACCAATACACTAATCGCATTGGAAAGTGCAAATTGAATGGTTTGACCACAAGCTAACCAAGCAACAAATGTAATCAATGCGATCAAAATCACAACTGGAACAAATACACCACTGACTTTATCTGCCAAACGAGCAATAGGTGCCTTCGAATTTCCTGCATCATCAACTAGCTGAATAATCTTAGCCAAAGTTGTATCTTCACCTACTTTTTCAGCCTCAAACTGAAAAGTGCCATTCTCATTCATGGTAGCTGAAATAACAGAATCCCCTACATTCTTTTCTACCGGAAGACTCTCACCCGTAATCGCCGACTGATCCACATAACCTGTACCAGAAACAACTTTACCATCCACAGGAATTCTTTGTCCTGGACGAATCACAACTATATCATGAATTCGAATACTCTCACTTGAAACAACGACTTCTTTACCATCCCTTAAAATCGTCGCATTCTTTGGTGCCAAATCCACCAATTTATCTAGCGCATCATTCGTTTTTGCCTTGGATCTAGACTCTAAATACTTTCCGACGCTGACCAAAGTCACAATTGTTGCAGCCGACTCAAAATACAAAGAGTGCATAGCCATATGAGCCATTTCTATATTCTGTACACCAAAATAATAAGCCATTTGATAAATGCCGACTAAGCCATACACAAAGCTTGCACCTGAACCCATCGCAACCAAAGAATCCATATTGGCCGACTTTTTCATTAAAGCTTTAAATCCCGTAATAAAGAAATGTCTTTGAATAAATAATATAAATAGACATAGAATCAACTGTGTTAAAGCTGAAACCATCATCCATTCCATACCCTCTAAAATCGGAAGGCCTACCATAGGTCCCATCGCAATCACAAGTAATGGAATCAATAAAACTAAACTTAAAATCAATCTTTGTTTAGCACTTCTTTGATCCGATTCAACACGGTTCTGACGATTCTGCCATTCCTTTTTAACTTCACCCTTTTCACCATGAACACTAGCTCCATAGCCAATTTGTTTTACAGCTTCACAAATCACTTGTTCATTCACCTTATCTTGATCAAATTCAACCTTCATTGAATTCGATAATAAAGAAACATCACAATGACTCACACCATCTAATTTACTCACAACACGAGTTACATTAGCCTGACAAGCTGCACAAGTCATGCCTGTCACATCAAATTTTTCTTCCATTAAAACCACCTACTTTAACTTCTTTACTAAATCTATAACCTCACTCATAATTTCTGTATTTCCATTTTGAACGTCCTCAACGACGCACGTATTCAAGTGTTCCTGCAAAACAATATATCCAAACGCCTGCAAAGCACTCTCTACTGCCGCTACCTGCACCAAGATATCGCCGCAATACCGATTCTCCTTCAACATATTTTCAATTCCATTTAATTGTCCTACCATACGATGAAGACGATTCGTCAATTGTTTGATTTCTTTCTCATCTCTAGGCTGATGCTTTTTATGACAACAATCTCCCATATATTTCACCCCGATACAATGATATACCCCCTGCAGGTATATTTCAAGTAATCTGATTATGGCATAATAAAAGAAAGGAAAAAATAATATGAAATATAATTATTACGTGTATCTGCCAAGAATTGGAACCATTCTTGTCATGTTTTTAACGTGCGGTGCACTCTTCTCAAAAGAAATCTTTTTTAATCTCATATACCTCGTTTTTGTTGTGCTCTTTAGTCAAATTCTATTTATATATGAAAAAAGACTATTAAAAAACAATGAACCACAATACGAAAAAATTAGTTTTCGCGATTCATTGTTGATGTATCCCATTCTATTAAAAATTGAAATCCTCCTATTTACGATTGTCAGCCTATTTAGTATATTGATCCTTCTATGCATCAATAAAACCATTATGGCACTCATCACAATTGGAGTTATCACAATTATTATTTCACTCTATCTAAACATGCGAAGACACTAGCAAACGTCATTAAAGATGATTTCAGAACCTGAATAGTATTGTAATATTTTTAACAAAATGATCAAAAATGCTTATAATCCTCTAAAGTTACATTAAATCTATGCATTTTAGAGAATTATAAGCATTATTTTATCTATAATGCTCTAAAATAATAGCGAACCCTACCATTATTATGATAGTGATTCGTTTGTTTGACCTGCTTTTTCTGTCTGATTCAACATACGATATCCAACACCCACATGCGTCTGAATATATTTAGGATTTGAAGTATCCGGCTCAATCTTTTTACGCAAAGTAGCCATAAACACTCTTAGACTCGGCGTTTCTGTACCTTGAACACTTCCCCATACTTCTTGCATGATATAATTATGTGTTAAAACCTTATCGGTGTTTTTAGCTAAAACACACAATAATTTATATTCAATCGGCGTTAAATGGATTTCATGCCCATTCTCATATACACAACCCTGCGCATAATTGATTGTCAAATCTCCATTTTCATATACACTCTCATTTACACTTATGGTCTGACTATTATTTAATCTTCGAATCGTTACACGAAGTCTAGCCAACAACTCATCCACTGAAAATGGTTTTGTCAAATAGTCATCGGCCCCTAAATCTAAAGCTTGTACTTTATCTTGATCTTCACTTCTTGCCGAAACCACAATAATTGGAATATTTGACCAAGAACGAACCTTCTTTATAACTTCCAAACCATCCATATCCGGTAAACCTAAGTCTAGAAGCATAATGTCAGGATTATAAGAAAGAACATTCATAATACCTTGTTTCGCTGTTTTTGCCAGACGAAACTGATAGTTTTCCATCTCAAGTGTTGTCGTAATCAAATTTCCTACCGCAACATCATCTTCAATAACTAATATTTGTACTTTATTCATAAAGATTCACCTCCACTGCGTCCAATAAAAATTTAAAACAAGCACCATGAGGATTTACATTTTCTACCCAAATCTTACCACCATGCGCTAAAACAATCGACTTACACAAAGATAAACCTAAACCCATACCTCGTCTTGTATCTCCACTATGATTATTTTCCGTATAGAACATTTCAAACAGTTGATCTGGATGTAAAACACCATTTCCATCATCTTGAACTTCAATTAATATCTTATTCTCAATTCGTTTTGCGCTCAAAACAATTTTAGAATTCTCTGGCGTATATTTAATCGCATTATTCATTAAATTCACTAATACTTGAATAATCAAACGCGCATCCATATTGGCCATCAACAAATCATCCTCTAAATGCATAGAAATATTATGATTACGCTTATTGCGCCCCAAATGATGAATGGCCTCTCTAAAAATATCCTCAATCATTTCTGGTTGTAGGTTCAACTGCATCGTACCATTTTCAATTCTCGTTATAAACAATAAGTTTTCCACCAAATCATAAAGCCACATCGCATCATTATAAATATCCTGATACAATTCCTTCTTCTTTTCTAAAGAAAACGCATTCTCGTTTTCCAACAATAAACCTGCATTACCAGATATAGATGTTAATGGCGTTCTTAAATCATGCGAAATCATACGCAATAAATCGGCTCGCAACGCTTCTTGTTTAGCTTGCTGCTCAATCTTTAGATTTTCTAGACGAATCCTTTCCTTTTCTAAAGCCATACCACACTCATCCAATATCGCAAGCCACAAATTCTTTTCAAAAGAATCCATCTTATCTTTTAAAACAATTCCAACCACACCTAATACTTCGTGCGTTCCATTTATAGGTAAATATAAACACATCGAATCCGAATGATAACTTGTTGTTTTACCAGCTTCATGTTTATTTTCATATACCCAAGCCACAACATTTGTCTCGATCGGACATTGTCCAAGTAAAATAGGCTCATCATTATGTGGATACAAAACTAAATCTGTATCCAACAATTTATGCAGCTGTTTTAACATGGACGCATAAATCGCATTCATATCATTCGCCTTTTGAAGCATCTGGCTCATCTCCAATAAGACTTGCGTACGATATACTTGTTTGGCATTCTCAAAAGACTGTTTCTTTAACCTTGTCATTAATGAACTTGAAGACATAGCCACCACAAACATCACAATATATGTCGTAATATAGCTTGGATCACTCAACAAAGAAAAATAGGGGTATGTAAAGAAAAAGTTAAAACATAATACTGAAAATAAAGATGCCAATAAACTATAGATATATCCGCTTGTCCAAATAGATACAAATACAATCCCCAAGATATAAATCATAATGGGTGTCGTAATCAAGAATTGAAAGTGCATAAATCCCTTGCCAATTAGCGTGCAAAGAATAAGAATCAAAATCATCTTTAACAGATCTTTAAAGGAAAAACGAAAAGAACTAAAGTCAAAATAAAACAAACGACGATAGTCATGAGGATAATTCACAGAATATACATCAATGTCACGCAATCTAAATAAAGCCTGTGAGGCAAGACTCTTTTCTATAACTACGCAATCCACTTGTGAAACATCCACATATTCAACAATCTGTCGAATCTTATTGTGCCCATAAAGAATTGTAACTTTAGCTCCCTTACTCTCCGCAAACTTAATATTTTCACGCAAACAACTCTTTGATGCCGCACTCATACTTTCATCTTTTGGGGTCTGCACATAAACAGCACTTAACGTCGCATGATTGTTTTTCGCAATTTGAGCCCCTTTTTCAATCACTCTTGAATTATATTTTGAAGTCGATAAACATAATAATACACTAGCCATACGACAAGTATAACACAAGCCCACAAAACAAGCCCACAAAGAACCAATTATCTTAACATTGTCTTAATATAGTGTTAGAATATTTTTATAAAATCTTAATGCAGACTAGTGTAGAATGTGTTGAGATATAGGATAGGTGGTTTTATGTTTAAGAAACGTATGAATCGCATTACCCCAGGACAAATGATCATCCTCAGTTTTGCGACTATGATATTTATTGGTGCCTGTTTGCTTATGCTTCCATTTTCCACAAACGATGGAAGGGGCGCTCCCTTTTTAGATGCATTATTCACTTCAACCAGTGCCTCATGTGTAACCGGACTGATTGTGCATGACACAGCTCAATATTGGTCCCCATTTGGACAACTTGTCATTTTAACACTTATTCAAACTGGAGGTATGGGCGTTATTACTATGGCAATAATCCTATCTGTTCTAGGTGGTAAAAAAATTGGTTTTAAACAAAGATACTTTATGCAACAATCTATTTCCGCACCAAAACTAGGCGGTATTATTCGAAACACAAAATGGATTCTTAAAGCTACCTTATGTGTAGAAGCATTAGGAGCCATTTTATTAGGCATTCGCTTTCTGCCTCGCTTTGGCCTAGTCAAAGGCATATGGTATTCCATATTCCATTCTATTTCCGCCTTCTGTAATGCTGGATTTGACTTAATGGGCACAAAACAAGCCTATTCATCCCTAACTAGCTATTATGGCGACATACTTATATCCAATGTTATCGCAGCACTAATTGTACTTGGCGGCTTAGGTTTCTTTGTCTGGAAAGATGTGGTTCAATACAAACGTCATTTGCACAAATATTCCTTACAATCTAAAGTCGTGCTATTTACGACAGCCGCTTTATTGATTATTAGTACGCTCTACTTTTACATCAATGACTTTAGCCATTGGAATATGAGCTTAGCCGATCAAATCAATGTTTCAATCTTCCAAGCCGTATCCCCAAGAACAGCCGGCTTTAATACGATTGATTTAAACAAAATGAATCAAAGCAGCATCCTCTTTATGACACTACTTATGTTGATAGGAGGAAGTCCACAAGGTACGGCCGGAGGTTTTAAAACTACAACACTTGCCGTATTGATACTAAGTATTCGTGCTGTATTCAATCATAAACAAAACCCACAATGTTTCGGAAGACGCATTTCCATAGACTCATTAAACAATGCCACAGCCTTATTTATGTTATTTATGGTATTATTCTTTACAGGCGCACTCCTTATTTCAGCCTTCGATCAACTACCCATTCTAGACGCCCTATTTGAAGCGGCCTCTGCCATTGGAACTGTTGGACTTACATTAGGAATCACACCCACACTATCAAGTGCATCCCACTGCATTTTAATTTTCTTGATGTTCTTTGGAAGAGTTGGAGGATTAACTTTACTGTTAGCTATTTCTAAACATCAAGTTGTCGCAAACGCAAATTTACCACAAGAAAATATCACAATTGGATAAAGGAGAAAATATGAAATCAGTATTAATTATTGGAATGGGACGTTTTGGACGTCACATGGCACAAAAACTATATGATTTAGGACATGACGTTTTAGCTATTGATAAAAGTGAAGCTAAAATCAACAAAGTATTATCTTATGTCACAAATGCACAAATTGGAGATTCCACCGACGAAAGTTTTGTTGACTCACTAGGCGTATCCAATTTTGACCTTTGCGTTGTAGCCATTGGAGATGACTTTCAAAGCTCACTAGAAACAACCGCCTTATTAAAAGATTATGGCGCTAAACTTGTTGTCGCAAGAGCCGTACGTGATGTGCACGCTAAATTCTTATTGCGTAATGGAGCCGATGAAGTCGTATATCCTGAAAAACAAATTGGTAATTGGGCAGCCGTACGTTTCTCAAGTGAAAATATCTTTGACTATGTACAACTTACTCCAGACTACTCAATTTATGAAATTTCTGTGCCAAATTCATGGATAGGAAAAAGTATGTTAGAACTTGATATTCGAAGAAAGTACCACATCAATATTTTAGCCACTAAAATCAATGGAATTCTTGACCCACTACCTAGTGCGGAACACACTTTTGAAGAATCGGAAAACATTCTGATTCTTGCACAAAATTCAGACCTACAAAAATTCCTTCGCTTTTAATGAAATCTTAATATGTCGCCTCATTCTTTAACACCATTTAAACATTGAAAATTCTACAATAAAGGTGTAAGAAAGAGGCGATTATTTATGTTAGGTATTTTATCAATAGGATCCGTAATCTACATTTCTTTCTTAGTCCCACGACTTTTAAATCACATCTTAAATATCACACACCATTAATGTATGCCACAAGCATACCAATTATCCCCATTTCTAAGTTATATATATACTTAAGAAAGGGGATTTTATCATTATGAAAACATGGAAATTAGTCAGTGGAATCATTTCCACTGTATTAAGTGTATTTGTCGTATTCCAAAGTATGATGGCAGGCCTTGCCAACGCACTAGAAGAAAGTGGACAATCCAGTGGCAGTGCAGGACTTGTTGTTAGTATATGCATGCTTTGTGGAGGAATTGTATCGATTGTATCTAGGAAGAACAACTCTAAAGGCACAAGCATTGCACTTATTATTCTGTTTGGTTTAGCTACATTCACAGGCTTTGTACTTGCAGGTAACTATTCAGACCTATATATATGGTCTTCTTGGTGTTTGATCAATACAATACTCGCAATTATCTCATTAAGAAAAGGTATCAGAAATTAAAACTGATACCTTTTAAATTATAATAAATCCTTTGTTTTTCGAACCAAGTATAACGGAAGATTTGTAAAATCACCATCCTTACGATACCCACGTTTAGAAAAACGATATGCATGTTGAGGTGAATTATTTGCGACATATGTCTTAAAGGAATTGGCAGACCTATCCTCCCCACTCTTTACTTCAATTGGAATAATTTCCATTTTATTTTGAACCACAAAATCAATCTCACCATTTTTATCCGAATAGTATCGTGGTTCTACTTCAAACTGTCCTTTTAATTGTTGTAAAACATAGTTTTCTGTCATTGGTCCTTTAAATTGGTAATTCGTTTTCAATAATATGGCGCTATTATCCACACCCGCCATTTGTTTAAGAAGCCCAGTATCAAACATAAACAATTTAAATTGATCCAATTTATCAAAAGCAGACAATGGATGTTCCATCTTAGACACATTATATACACGATTCAACATACCAGCGGATACTAGCCATTCAATAGCTTCTTCAAAATCTCTAGCTCTAGCTCCTTCACGGACAGCACCATACATAAACTTCTCATTCGGTTTTGCAAGTTGAGCAACAATACTTCTAAACACCATCAAAATACGTCCACTATTCACTTTTCCATTATGCTTAGAAAAGTCATTTTCATAAACTTCAACCAATTCTCTTTGGATTCTAGATATCATGGTAGGATCCTTATACTTGATCCATGAAGATACACATTCAGGCATACCACCAATAATAAGATAGTAATTATAAGCATCTAATAAGCGTTGATGGAAAATTTGTTCGATAACTTGTTCTTTTTGAATACTTTCATAATATGCATACAATCCTGAATCTATCGCATTTAAAAACTCATCAAACGTCAACGGATAAATATCTAAAAGATTAACCATGCCTACAGGATATGATTTTGGCTTTGCCAATAATGTGCCTAAAAGACTACCTGCCGTTATCACATGATATTCATTTGCCTTTTCTTTGAAATACTTCAGTGTATTTAATGCTTCAGGACACTCCTGAATTTCATCAAATATAATCAAAGTTTTTTCAGGCTCAATTTTTTCATCACTGATCATAGAAAGAAGTTCAATAATACGATGTGGATTTTTATTGGTTTCAAAAATAGATTTTAATTCATCTTCTTCATCAAAGTTAAAATAAACATAATTATCATAATAATTCTTACCAAATTCCTTCATCAACCAAGTCTTACCAACCTGTCTTGCACCTCTTAATACCATAGGTTTTCTCTCAGGACTATTTTTCCATTGAACTAGCTTTAAAATCGCATTTCGCTTCATGAAACCACCTCTTAATTATAAAATAACACGTTTTTCTGGACTTTTAAATACCTTTTTCGCACATTTTTCCGGACTTTTTAGTATTGTTTTTACACATTTTTTCTAAACATCAAAAAAAGACAGCATTTAAGCTGCCTATCTTACCATATCACGAGTAATGTCTTTTAAGCTTTTAGCCCCACACATCTCCATAGTATCTTGCAGTTCACTACCAAGCTTGTACACTAAAACTTGAATACCTTCTTCTTTTGCGCCATAGATTGCATTCACAAATGGACGAGCTACAATAACAGCATCGGCTCCCATTGCCAAAGCCTTAAAAATATCGACACCATTACGAAGTCCTCCATCGACAAAGATCTTCATACTTCCATCCACAGCTTTTACAATCTCTTCAAGCACTTCAGCTGTTGCAGGCGTCTGATCTTGAACACGACCACCATGATTAGAAACTACAATAGCTGCAGCACCCGCTTCTTTTGCCTTTAAAGCCCCTTTCACACTCATTACACCCTTCACAATAAATGGGACAGGTGTTTTAGAGATGATGGCTTTTAATTGTTCTGTATTCATTCTTCCTGCAGGAGGCTGACACCCCTTTAAGAAAGGAAGCCCAGCTGCATCCACATCCATCGCTACCGCAAACGCATTACTGTTTAAAGCTAAATCTAGCTTTTCTAAATATGTTTCCAAACTCCAAGGTTTAACTGTTGGAATACCATACCCATTATTTTCTTTAATGATACGCGTCGCATTGATCATAATATTTGGATCTTTCCCATCTCCTGTAAACGCACAAATACCCGCATCCATACAACCTCGAACCAAAATATCATTATATCCATTATCATCATATGCATCTGAATAGTGCATTCCTACAGCTCCTACAGGTCCTGCAAAAATCGGATATTTAAATGTATGACCAAATAGTTCTAATTCAGTACTTACTGGCTCATTATCTGTAATTGTATCCATATTTACACGAATGTTTTTCCAAGCATCATAGTTACGCATCGCAACATCCCCAATCCCTTTAGCCCCAGGACCTGGAATCGTATTTCGACATGCCTTTCCATCACATATAGGACAAGACTTACACAGCTTTGTCCCCATCACTTCGCGACTTTTTTCCATCAATTCCATATAATTCATAATCATTCCTCCATTACATTCGCTATAACCAAGCCTAATATTCCAGCTAAAAGCTTTACAACCACAAACCAAGTCACACTTGTTGAATTGACTGAGGCAATAAAGCCGAGTTGTCCACCAAACACAAATGCCCCACTCAATGAAAAAGCAGCATTTAAAATCTTACCCTTCCTGTTCATTTTACTAAATAATGGTAACATCGCAATACTTGTTCCAAAAGATAAGATAATTCCCATTACTGAATATTTATCAATATTTAGTATTTGACCTACTTTTTCAATCTGATTCGAAAACTTCCTTAATATAATTTCACAAAATACCAAAGATCCACAGACAATAATACTCATTTGAAATACAATGCGCAAAGCTTCATTGATCAATGTTGCGTTTGTGAAGTTCATATTGAAAAAGAATGTCAAACAAACTAGAAAAAAGAAGATGTATCCTACGAATTGTACAAGCTTAGAAAATAATGTCAATACGACAATCAACGTTTGAAAAGAAATAAAGAATAATCCTATCAAAATTGCACAAATAAGAATGACGGGTAAAAACACAATCAAAAAATGATCAATATGCAATAAAAAGCCACAACCAATAAGAATAGGTAATAAACCTAAAATACCATACACAACGCCTTTTAAATAGTGACTCAAATCATCTGTATCCAGCTCATTTAAAAAGATTGGCAATTGAAAACTAATTAAGCATCCTAAAGTGGACGTTAATAATACACCACAGAAAATCAAGATATTATCTGCATGTGTCATCGACTCTATAATGGAATATCCACCAAGATCTGGCGCCAACAAACTTGAAATAATCATTTCTTTATTTTTGAAAAGAGTGGCATGTCCATTTAAAAACGCAATCGCAATACAATAAAAGCCCCCAACACTCATCATAAAATCGCCCATTGTGATAATGCCTCGATCAAAAGAAGTGGCTAATCCAAGTCGATTCTTAAACATCTTGTCAAATAAGCCTAAAGCGGCAAAGCATAATAAAATAAAAATAATCGGATTCATGCATTCATTCTATTATAATAATAAAAAAAAGTCGAAGAAATTTTCTTCGACTAATGTGCATTACTTGCTGCAACCTTAACTCTAGACCACAAATCCGCAATGATCTTACGTGTGGCTTCATCATATTGGAACACTTCATCCTTGTCATAACCTGAACGAGGTGTATATGCGTTAATACCATCATAATCTCCACCTTTGCCACCAAGTTCTTCCGTAACTTCTTTATTTGGTGAAGTATATCCAACATAACTTGAATTATCCATGGCTGCATCATAACTTGTAATATAACGAATAAACTCATTCGCAAGCTTAGGATTCTTCGCATTTTTAGGAATAACCATCGCATCTGACCAAAGGTTTGTTCCACTTGTTGGCATATAGAATCCCATATTTTCATTTTCTGACATGACATAAGCCGCATCTCCAGAATAAATAAGTCCAAGAGCTTTTCTAGCCTGTGCCATATTATCAATGATTTCATCCGTAACAATTTCTGGATCCATTGTCTGAACGCATTGTACTAACCAGTTAAACGCAACATTCAATTCATCCGCACTTGTCGTATTCATTGAATATCCAAGTGCTTTTAATGCCATCATAAATGAATCTCTTTCAGAATCATATAGATAAATATCCCCTTTATATTTCTGATCTAAGAAAATATTCCAACCTTCATTTTCCAAGTCCTCTTCC
>UMCS01044998.1_pt1 | contig 31326 bp, 22 predicted proteins | sample 1964281 | NCBI WGS metagenome assembly UMCS01 (sample SAMEA4835973, study PRJEB28245) | human gut metagenome | biome: gut microbiome; material: fecal sample | place: Denmark | collected 2008
TATTTCATTTAGTTTACTTATTTTTGCAGTGATAACTAACAAAATGTAAACCCTGTAACTGAAACAAGATAATCTCCTATGTCAACTTATGCTCCTTTTGCCAAGCCTCTTTATGTTATGCTGAAACCGGTAGGCGCCGTGTGCAACCTTGCATGCGATTACTGTTACTACCTGGAAAAGAGCAAGCTATACCAAAACAACCCCAAGCACGTAATGAGTGAGGAGTTGCTGGAAAAGTTTATTGAAGAATACATAAATTCGCAAACCATGCCGCAGGTAATGTTCACCTGGCACGGTGGGGAAACTTTGATGCGCCCGTTGTCCTTCTACAAAAAGGCCATGGAACTGCAAAAAAAATATGCCCGCGGACGTACAATAGACAATAGCATACAGACCAACGGAACCATGCTGACGGATGAATGGTGCGAATTCTTCCGTGAAAACAACTGGCTGGTAGGTGTCTCTATCGACGGGCCACAAGAATTTCACGACGAATATCGCAAGAATAAGCAGGGTAAGCCTTCTTTCGTAAAAGTAATGCAAGGCATCAATCTGCTGAAAAAGCATGGTGTGGAATGGAATGGCATGGCGGTAGTGAACGACTACAATGCCGATTATCCTCTGGAATTCTACAACTTCTTCAAAGAAATAGGTTGCCACTACATACAGTTCGCCCCCATCGTAGAGCGCGTATTCGGGCATCAGGACGGACGTCATCTGGCCTCACTGGCCGATCGTGAAGAGGTGACCGAACTGGCGGATTTCTCCATCAGCCCTGAGCAATGGGGCAATTTCCTCTGCACCCTCTTTGACGAATGGGTGAAAAAGGATGTAGGTACCTATTACATTCAATTGTTCGACTCTACCCTGGCCAACTGGATAGGCGAACAACCGGGCGTTTGCTCCATGGCAAAGACCTGCGGACATGCGGGAGTGATGGAGTTCAACGGAGACGTATACTCCTGCGACCATTTTGTATTCCCCGAATATAAGTTGGGCAACATTTACCAGAAGACGCTGGTGGAGATGATGTACAGTGATAAGCAGCAGGCTTTCGGACAAATGAAGCAGCAATCATTGCCCACCCAATGCCGGGAGTGTGAATGGCTGTTTGCCTGCAATGGCGAATGTCCTAAAAACCGCTTCGCACGAACGGCAAGTGGCGAACCGGGACTGAATTATCTGTGCAAGGGATATCATCGTTTTTTCAGTCATGTAGCGCCATACATGGACTTCATGAAGAATGAACTGATGAACCAACGTCCGCCTGCCAATGTAATGAATTTCATAAAACAATAAATTGTATAAACAGATAACAATGAAAATTAGAACCTACTTAGTAGCGCTTGCAGCGCTGGCGTTCGGCTCTACAGCACGTGCCGACGAAGGAATGTGGTTACTGCAACTGATGAAACAGCAGAACTCCATTGAGTTGATGAAAAAACAAGGTTTGAAACTGGAAGCGGATGATTTGTACAATCCGAATGGAGTATCACTGAAAGATGCGGTAGGTATCTTTGGCGGTGGTTGTACAGGTGAAATCATCTCACCGGAAGGGCTGATTCTGACAAACCATCATTGCGGATACGCTTCTATCCAGCAACATAGCAGCGTGGAACATGACTATCTGACCGATGGTTTCTGGGCAAAAAACCGTGGTGAGGAATTGCCTACTCCGGGATTGAAATTCCAGTTCGTTGACCGTATCGAAGACATTACGGACATCGTGAACCAAAAGATCGCTGCCGGTGAAGTAACTGAAGTAAATGCACTCACCCGCCCGTTCCTCAATAAACTGGCTAAAGAATTGTTTGAGAAGAGCGATCTGAAAGGTAAAAAAGGCATTGAAGTACAAGCTTTGCCGTTCTATGCCGGAAATAAATTCTATTTGTTCTATAAGAAAGTGTACACAGACGTACGTATGGTAGCCGCACCTCCTTCTTCCGTAGGCAAATTTGGTGGCGAGACGGACAACTGGATGTGGCCCCGCCACACGGGTGACTTCTCCATGTTCCGTATCTATGCCGATGCTAACGGTGATCCCGCAGAATATGCAGCATCAAATGTACCTTTGAAGACTCCCAAATATCTGCCTATTTCTATCAAGGGACTGGAAGAAGGTGATTACGCCATGATCATGGGTTTCCCCGGAAGCACAAGCCGTTACCTCACCGTATCGGAAGTAAAGGAACGTATGGAAGCACAGAACCAACCGCGTATCACTATACGTGGCGCACGCCTCGCCGTATTGAAAGAAGTGATGGCTGCCAGCGACAAAACTCGTATTCAATATGCCAACAAGTATGCCGGCAGCAGCAATTACTGGAAGAACTCCATCGGTATGAATAAAGCGATCATTGATAATGATGTACTGGGTACAAAGGCAGAACAGGAGAAGAAATTCGCAGAATTCGCTAAAGGTAAACCGGAGTACGAAGGTGTAGTAGAAAAAATAGATGCCATTGTAAACCAGACAATGCCGGTGACCGGTCAGTATTACTACCTGATGGAAGCATTCAGTGGCGCCATTGAATTCGGTAGCCCGTACATGGTTATGGATAACCTGAAAAAGGGATTGGAAGAAAAGAACGACTCTCTCATCAATAAGTCTCTCGAACAGTTGAAAGAGGTCTTTGCTGACATCCATAATAAAGACTACGATCATGAAGTAGACCGCAAAGTAGCCAAAGCTATCTTCCCGGTATATGCCGAAATTATTCCGGCAGAACAACGCCCGGCTTTCTATCAGACTATTGAAAAAGAGTTTAAAGGCGACTATAATGCTTATATTGATGCCATGTATGACAATTCCATCCTGGCAAACCAGGCCAACTTTGACAAGTTCATCAAGAAACCTACAGTAAAAGCTATCGAAAAGGATCTGGCAACTCAATATTCACGCGCCAAGATTGAAAAACTGAGGTCACTGGCACAAGAACTGAACAGTACTTCCAAAGAACTGGCATTACTGCACAAAGCATATATCCGCGGACTGGGCGAAATGAAAGAACCCGTTCCTTCTTATCCGGACGCTAACTTTACCATTCGACTGACGTATGGTAACGTGAAATCATACAATCCGCGTGATGCCGTACATTACAAGTACTATACTACTACGGACGGTATTCTGGAAAAAGAAAATCCCGAGGACCGTGAATTCGTAGTTCCTGCCAAACTGAAGGAGCTGATACTGAAAAAAGACTTCGGACGTTATGCTCTGCCAAACGGTGATATGCCGGTTTGCTTCCTCAGCACAAACGACATCACCGGTGGTAACTCCGGTAGCCCCGTGCTGAATGCAAACGGTGAATTAATCGGTACTGCTTTCGATGGTAACTGGGAGTCTCTTAGCGGTGACATCAATTTTGATAATAACCTGCAACGTTGTATCAATCTGGACATCCGCTATGTACTGTTCATCCTTGAAAAACTGGGAGGATGCGAACATTTGATTAAAGAAATGAAAATTGTAGAATGAGAAAAACAATCTTATCCCTATTCATAACATCACTTGCCTTCGCCGCACACGCTGACGAAGGCATGTGGATGCTGACCGATCTGCAAAAGCAGAACGAAGTCGCTATGACGGAACTGGGATTACTAATCCCGGTGAACCAGATTTATAATCCTGACGGCATCGCCTTGAAAGATGCAGTGGTTCACTTCGGTGGCGGTTGCACAGGTGAAGTGATCTCTGCCGAAGGATTGATACTGACTAACCATCATTGTGGCTATGGTTCTATCCAACAGCACAGTACAGTGGAGCATGACTATCTGACAGATGGATTCTGGGCAATGAACCGCGAAGAAGAGCTTCCCTGTAAAGGACTTACCATTACTTACATTGATGAAATCCTGGATGTAACAGACTACGTCAACGAACAGTTGAAGATAGATCCGGACCCAAACGGTACAAACTATCTGTCACCCAAATACCTGAAGGAAGTAGCCGAGCGTTTCTCTTCCGAACAAGGCATTGCCCTGACACCGGGACGCAAGCTTGAACTGAAAGCTTTCTATGGTGGTAACCGCTACTACCTGTTTGTTAAAACCACTTACAGTGACATCCGTATGGTGGGTGCACCTCCCTCTTCTATCGGTAAATTCGGTGCGGATACCGATAACTGGATGTGGCCGCGACATACAGGTGACTTCTCTTTGTTCCGCATATATGCCGACAAGGACGGAAATCCGGTGGAATACTCCAAGGATAACGTTCCCTTGAAAGTGAAGAAACATCTTACCATCAGCCTTGCCGGATACAAAGAAGGTGACTTCACTTTCGTCATGGGATTTCCCGGACGTAACTGGCGCTATATGATTTCCGACGAAGTGGAAGAACGTATGCAAACCACTAATTTCATGCGCCATCATGTACGTGGTGTTCGCCAGGAAGCATTGATGGAACAAATGCAGAAAGATCCTGCTGTACGTATCCATTATGCCAGTAAGTATGCCTCTTCTGCCAATTATTGGAAAAATGCCATTGGTATGAACGAAGGACTTATCCGCCTGAAAGTACTCGACACGAAACGTGCCCAGCAGGAACAACTCTTGGCTCGCGGACGTGAACAGGGTGATGATTCTTACCAGAAAGCATTCGATCAAATACGCAGTATCGTTGAGCATCGCCGCCCTGCCCTCTATCATCAGCAAGCCATTCAGGAAGCATTGGTGACAGGCCTGGACTTTATGCGCATCCCCAACACTTCTGCCATGCTGGCTGCCCTGAAAAGCAAGGATAAGGCACAGATAAAGGCTGCCGCTGATAGCTTAAAGATTGCCGCTGACAAATACTTTGCTTCCGTACCTTTCCCTGATGTGGAACGTACAGTTGCCAAGAAAATGTTGCAGACTTATATGCAATATATCCCGGCGGAACAACGCATCAGCATCTTTGAGGTCATTGTCAAACGTTTCAAAGGTAACAGTGATGCCTTTGTCGATGCTTGTTTCGACCACTCTATCTTCGGCAAGAAGGAAAACTTTGAAAAGTTCATCCGAAAACCGGGCTCGTATAAGTTGGGATTTGACTGGATGGTACTGTTCAAACATTCCATCACAGACGGACTGTTGCAGACCGCCATTGCTATGGCAGACGCCAACAAGAATTACAATGCCGCACACAAAGTATGGGTAAAAGGTATGATGGACATGAAACGGAGTGCAGGTACTCCCATTTATCCGGATGCCAACTCCACCCTGCGCCTCACCTACGGAAAGGTGTTGCCTTATGAACCGGCTGACGGAGTGGAATATGGTTACTATACCACCCTCAAAGGTGCCATGGAAAAAGAAGATCCCGACAATTGGGAGTTTGTGATTCCTGCCAAATTAAAACAACTGTATCAGTCCAAAGACTTCGGACGCTATGCCATGCCGAATGGTGAAATGCCCATCTGCTTCATTGTGAATACAGACAACACCGGCGGTAACTCCGGCAGTCCGGTATTCAATGCCAAAGGTGAGCTCATCGGTACAGGTTTCGACCGCAATTATGAAGGACTTACAGGAGATATAGCCTTCCGCCCCTCTTCACAGCGTGCAGCCTGCGTAGACATTCGCTACACTTTATTTATCATAGAGAAGTATGCCGGTGCCTCACATATTATCAAGGAACTGACTATTGCGGAATAAATAAAAGGAAGTATAAAAATATCACTCGGATATTCAAGTGAACCATAATTCGCCCCTGCAAGTAAAGTGAATAACTAAAGTCAATCACAATGTTTGCAGGGGCGAAATGTTTTCATTCAACCATAGTACAACAGTTACCCACAGAGCACCCAGGAAAGAAATCAGAATCATTTGATAAGTTTTCCGATGGAAAATGTTTCAAAATTGAAAGTATTCTAAAAAATACCCAAATATGCCATTTAAATAGTATGAAAAGCAATAGATCGTGAACAAAAGACACCACAAACTGTTTCACTATACAGACAACAACACTAATATTGTATTTATAAAAAAAATGAATTAATAACAGAAAGGAAAAGATTATGGAGAAATTTGAAGAACTTATACAATCAGAAAAACCTGTTTTAGTAGACTTTTTTGCAACTTGGTGTGGCCCATGTAAGGCAATGCATCCCGTATTGGAAGAGCTGAAAGGACAAATCGGTGATGGTGCCCGCATCGTGAAAATCGATGTAGACCAACATGAGGAACTGGCTGCTAAGTATCGTATACAAGCGGTACCCACTTTTATCGTATTCAAGAAAGGTGAAGCCGTTTGGCGTCATTCCGGAGTTATTAAGGGCAGTGAGCTGAAAGGCGTCATTGAACAAAATTCATAAAGAACAAACATTATGAAGAAAGTACTAACCTTTGCCATTCTGATTTTTGCCAGCGTACTGACATTTGCCTGCAAGGATGGAGCAAAAGCACAACCCAATGAACCGGAACAAAAAGAAGCCAAGAGCGGAGAAGTAATCGTAATGAACAAGGATATGTTTATTAAAGATGTATTCGATTACGAGAAATCCCAGGACTGGAAATATAAGGGTGACAAACCCGCCATCATTGATTTGTATGCCGACTGGTGTGGTCCCTGCCGCATGACAGCGCCCATCATGAAAGATCTGGCAAAAGAATACGCCGGAAAGATCGTGATCTACAAAGTGAATGTGGACAAAGAACGTGAACTTGCCGCATTATTCAATGCAAGCAGCATTCCTCTCTTTGTATTCATTCCGATGGAAGGAGAACCTCAGCTTTTCCGTGGTGCAGCTGATAAAGCCACTTACCAAAAGGCAATTGAAGATTTCTTGTTAAAGAAGAAATAATATATAAGAAAAAGTCACTGGAGTTATGTATGAATGAGGAGTGGCATATCTTTCCACTCATTATTGTACATCTCCGTGACAGTGTGATAACCGGACGCTTGCAGGGCCATCAAAGCTTGCGGGCGTCCGTTGTTTATACGCTCCGGGTAGTGGGAATCACTATTAACCTGTACACGGATTCCCTTTTCAAGCAATACAGGGAAGTAGCGTTCATTAGGATAGAAAGTACCCAATTCCAGATAAGATTTTGTATTAATCTCTACGATATATCCTTTTCGGGCAATAGCATCAAAATATTCCTGAATCAAAGCATCATACCAAGGCTCATCCAGTAAGCCGGGATGATAAGCAGATGCGTTATAGTGCATTTTGTCAGCATGACCGACAATATCAAAACCGCCCAGTTCCACCATACGCATCAAACGGTCATAATAAAGATGCACCACTCTCACTAGGTCACCATTGAAATGTTTATCCACAACTCTGCAGAATTTATCAGCCGTCACATCCACATCCACTATTTCTCCCTTATCATCATAAAGCAAGTGCACAGAACCGATACGGTAATCCAACGGTAATTCGCGGAAACGGACAACAGACGGATTGCTCTCTTCATTCAGATAGTCAATCTCCAGACCGATATAGAGTTCTATTTGTCCGGTATACTTAGCCTTCAGACGATGGAATTCGGCCAGATAGTCATCCATAGCGTCCCACTCCATAGTCCACGCTGTAGAAAACGGCAGAGGGGCATGGGAAGAAAATCCATAAGAAGTAAATCCTTCACTCAGGGCAAAGCGGATAAAGTCTTCCATATTAGCACGTCCGTCGCAATATAAGCTATGACTATGATAGTTCGTTAAATTTCCAGTTCTGTTGCTCATAATTTTATCATCTTATCATTTATCATCTTATCAACCATCTTATCACCCTATCATTCTTCTATTTCACTAAGTTCCAGCCAACGCATGGTCTTTTCATCAATCAAATCCGTGATCTCGGGCAAACGCTTTGATTTCTCCGTGAGTTCTTCTACGGATAAGGTGCCACTGCACAGGGCAGCTTCAATGGTTTTCTTTTCGTCCTCCAATGTAGCTATTTCCTGCTCCAGCTGTTCAAACTCCCTTTTCTCTTTAAAGGACATCCGGCGTTTTTCATTCAAACGCACTTTAGCGGTTTTATCTTCCTGCGGTTTAGAGGCTTCTTTTTCTTTCTCCTTTTCCAGTCGGGCTTTTTCTTCCTTCCAGTCACGATACTGGGTATAATTTCCGGGGAAATCACGGATATCTGCCTGACCGTTGAAGACTAACATGTGGTCTACTACTTTATCCATAAAATAGCGGTCGTGGCTTACTACGATAACACAACCCTTGAAATTCTGTAAATACTCTTCCAGCACATTCAGGGTAATGATATCCAGATCATTGGTAGGCTCATCCAGCACAAGGAAATTAGGATTACGCATCAATACCGTACACAGATACAGGCGACGGCGTTCTCCACCACTCAGTTTATAAACATAGCTATGCTGGGTTTCGGGAGTGAAGAGAAAATGTTGCAGAAACTGGGAAGCGGTCAGCTTTTTACCATTACCTAACTCTATGACTTCGGCGATATCCTGTACCACATCAATCACTTTCATCTGCTCATCGAACTGTAAGCCATCCTGCGAATAATAACCGAAACGTACCGTTTCTCCGATATCAATCGTTCCGCTATCGGCTTTCTCCTCTCCCATCAGTATTTTGATAAAAGTAGATTTACCGGTACCGTTATTACCTACAATGCCCATCTTTTCATAACGGGCAAAAATGTAAGAAAAGTCTTCTAATATTTTAAGGTCACCAAACGACTTGTACAGATGGTCTGCTTCGAATATCTTGCTACCGATGTAGGAGGCCTTTACTTCCAGTTTCACATTGTCGTTATTAAACCGCTGTTTAGCTACTTTCTCCAGTTCATAGAAAGCTTCTTCGCGATAACGCGCTTTATGCCCGCGGGCTTGCGGCATACGACGCATCCATTCCAACTCAGTGCGATACAGATTGTTGGCACGGGTTATTTCAACATTCGTTGCATCGATACGCTCTTGACGTTTCTCCAGGTAATAGCTATAATTTCCCTTATATTGATAGATCTGACGATTGTCTATTTCAATGATTTCGGTACAGACACGGTCGAGGAAGTAACGGTCGTGCGTCACCATGAGCAGACTCAGGTTTGTGCGGCGCAGATAATCTTCCAACCATTCAGTCATATCAAGATCGAGATGGTTGGTCGGCTCATCCAGAATCAGCAGGTCAGGCTCAGTGATAAGGGTATTGGCAAGCGCCACGCGCTTCAACTGTCCACCGGAAAGATGCTTTACTTGCTGATCGAAGTTTCTTATCTTCAACTGGGAAAGAATTTGCTTGGCCTTCTGCTCATACTCCCATGCTTTTTCATGATCCATGCGCACCAGGATTTCGTCCAAACCAGGATGTCCTTCTGTTTCCATGCAGCGTTCGTACTCCTTTATCAGTTCTACCGTACTGTTGCCATGATGGAAACAAGCTTCCAGAACGGTCAGTCCTTCGGGATATTGCGGGTCTTGTTCCAAATATCCGACCCTAAGGTCACGACGAAAAGAAATGGTTCCACTGTCATAGCCTTCTTTTCCGGCAATGATATTCAACAAAGTAGTTTTACCACTGCCGTTTTTGGCAATCAGTCCGATACGTTGCCCTTCGGCCACACCGAGCGAAGTATTCTCAAGCAATACCAAATCACCGAATGACTTGGTCAAATTTTCTATCTGAAGATAACTAATCACAGTTTAAGATTTATGATTTATAATTTATGATTTATGGCTGGTTGGCAAATGATCAGAGTAAGGATTTGTAGGTTTCTGCCAGATTGCAAGATTCCCCTGCCTTCACTTTGCTCCACACTAATTTCATGGGGTCAATCCATTCTCCGGTAGTAAGATTCTGCAATACAGGAGCTTCACGATTACCATCTATCAGAGTCATCCATTCTAACCCATCTACTTCATTGGCAAGAATCACACAGATGGCAATACCAAATGAAAGCCATGCTTCTTTCTTCTTCGGACCGATAGTTCCACTATCAATGACCTGTTGCATACTGTCCAAATCTTCTTCCATACCCTGGAAATCTTTTTTCAGTTGTTCTTTTACAGTAGTGGTCACCCACTCAAAAGCCTCATTAATCTGGTAGATTTCGGACAGGCGGACAGGTATAAGCTCTGCCGGATATTTCACTCCCTCTTTACGTATTTCCAACGAGGCGATAACGGCTTCGGCCTCTGCCACAGATGCTCCCTTGCTTACCGTAAAGGAACATTCAAAGGCAACATCATCCACACCTGTAATCCAAAGATGAGAAGTATAATAAGCCCCTTCTTCAAACATCTCCTTACTGTAAGCACATGCCAAGCTTCCTATTTTAACGGAGACTGCCGAAGGATTGTCTTTCAATTCCTGACGGGTAACTTCCCGACCATACATAGCGTTACCTTTATATGCAGAAATACGAAAATTTCCAGTCCATTCACTTGGATTATAGAAGAGAAAAGAGCCTTCCCCATCTTCAAACTCATTCCAGTCCGCGGGATACAACATGGAAAACCATGCTCCCGGAGAGATAAATTTCTTGCTTTGTGCCATTGCTATTCAGAGGTTAATAACGAGGCCACCTGACCTCGTTCGGCAAAAGTAACATTACATCCGTTGATATGCAAACAAACAGAAACAAAAAACAGCCGATTCTCACGAACCGACTGTCCCAATCATCATCTATGAATGAAGACCGTTACAGTCTTCAATATCTTATTAAATCTCTATGAAACTTCAAAGAAAATCATATTTCTGTTTCCGAGCGCAAAGATAATCAATGAAATATATAGATTCCCAATATTTTAAGATATTTAAATTAACGTTCTATAAACTATGGAATTTTATAGATTAATATGCAAAAAAGGAGCCGATTCTCACGAACCGGCTGCCCCAATCATCATTTATGAATGAAGACTTAAAAGTCTTCGCTTGTTTTATTTCAAATTAAACATATTATTTTCAATCGGCTGAATCCCACCATACAGGATATGTCCAGATGTCATCATCATTATAGTTGGGTTGAATGGCCCTAAGCTGATCTGCATTATAATTGATTTCATGAGAACATTGCTTTATACGACGCCATTGTTTACCTTGTGGAATACCCTTCAGTGAAGCTGCATTTACAGAATATTCATAAGGCATTTGCCATCCCATATAATTTTTATAATCATGACGACGCATATCATTCCAATTCACAGTTGAGTAAAGCATCGCAATAAACTTCTGACTCATAATCTTTTCCAATGTTATGTCTGATGCAGTGCCAATGGCACCATTTAGGAACTCGTCTATTTTTACCTGTTCCATTTGTCCCATTGAAGGACAGTCAGTATAGGCTGCATCGCCGGTCCAAATCGTCAACATCTTGTTTAGTTCATCGATATTAGCCTTGATGCCGTCCTTATAGGCATTAAAAGCTTCTGTTTTTTTACTTTGCTTAAAGAGTACCTCAGCCTTGATAAAGCAGGCTTCAGCATAAGTAGCCCACAGATAAGGACTATTAGGACGGACATAAACGTTACCCGATGAAGGATACCAATTATCAATAGCCCGATAGAAAATATTAGGTGTACTGTAAACGCCTACAGAACCCGCATAAATACCTACATAAATGGAGTCTGATGCACGAGTGTCTATGGATGGATTCCAACCGCCCTCTTTACGGCTGATAAAATTAGCCATACCATTGGGTATACGAACGTCCGATTGCATATCAACTCCTGCACCACGTTTCCAAATTTTAGTTCCATTCTCACTGAATTGACGCCAAGCAATAATCTTATCTGCACGCGGATCTTCGATGCCCTTATTATCAAAATCAGTCAATAGATCTACAAGCCATTTTGTTGGTAATGTGATATGGCGGTTACCATTGTAAGTTTGATTCCAGTTATAATTGGTCTGCATAGGATCAGTGGAAATAAAATCTTTTGAAGACTCTCTAATATCCTGACATTCAATATATGTATCATCATCAATGCTTTGTTGCGCCTTGTTTAAACAATCAAGAATAGTTTCAGGATCATAGTATGCAGATTTCTTCGACATTTGATTGATAGTACGAGCCTTTAACAGGTAGGCCATCTTAACCCACTTATCAATATTACCACCATTCCAGCTATCACCTTCGGACAATGCCGGTTGTCCTACCGCCTGAGTTTTTCCAAATTGTTCAATAGCTTCATCAATGTCTTTTAAAGACTCAGTATAGATGGTTTCACCTGTATCATATTTGGGATGAGGGCTAATACTATTAGCCTCAAAATAAGGCATTTCACCATACATATCAGCCATTAAAAGGAAACCATAAGCCTTAAGCAATTTAGCAGCACCTGCATAGTGCCATGCTTCTGAAGCAATAGCCTTGTCATACATATCTACCAGATTGGGACCCGCACCAACAAAGAATTGTTGATAGGAGGTAGTACTCAATGAACTAGTAGCCTCCCATTGTGCAGAACAACCATCACGATGTGTACGAGAAGTAGCAGTAAACGCCTGGCAAATAAATTGCGAGCGATATCCATGTGCACCGGTTGCATAAGCCAAGTGATATTGAATCCACGGAAGCAAAGTCTTTACAGAAACGGCAGCTTGGGCGGGAGTATTGGGATCCTCATTGACGTCCAGCCAATCTGTACAAGAGGCAAATGTCATTAACCCTGCTACACTTAATATAATTGATTTAAATAGTTTCATATTTCTAAATTTTAGCAGTTGAAAAATTAGAATGTTACATTAAAGCCAAACGCAAAACTTGCAGTTGGCGGTACACAGCAGTAATCAATACCCGTTGCACCGGAACCGGAAATACCGGAACCTGCAGAAGAAGATTCGGGATCACCACGATAGTTAGTAAACAAAAGCAAATTATTGGCTGTCGCGGATACATTGGCACGCTTTATGCCTATTTTGGCCAAAAATGCCTTAGGAAGTTCATAGTTCAAAGAAATAGTACGAAGACGGAGCGAGTTGACTTTAGTGATATAATTAAGACCTTCACGATAGTAGTAATCTGTATAATATTTTTGGATTACTTCTTTTCCTGAAACCTGAGCTCCATTGAGGTTATAAGTTTCATTAGCATTGAATGTATAAGTTACATCTTTATAGGTATCACCATCTTGCTGGGCACCCGCAATAGTCAATGATTCACGGTCAGCTGTTAAATCACTAAGCCCCTTACCAACCAAATAGTAATCAGTACCGTTATATATATCACCACCTATCCGGAACTCCCACAACATATTAAATGTCCAATTCTTATAGCTGATGGTATTATTAAAACCGCCTTGGAGTTTGGGTTCGCGATTACCTATAAGCACACGGGTATCCTTATCATACGTAGGCATTCCATATTGGTCAAGAATTACCTTGCCATCATCAGTATATTTATAGTGATATCCGGAAATACCCAAGAATGGACCATTATTGAATGAGGCAGCCTGAGCATCACCAAATTGCACATCCGTAACATACAGTACATCTGTGCCTACTGGTAAATTTTTAACAGTACCACGATTCCCGTAAAGATTCAAGCTTGCATCCCAAGTCCAGTCTTTAGTTTGTATCGGAGTACCACTGATTGTAAGTTCCATACCTTTGTTATAGACATCACCGATATTCTGGGCAAAGAATATGAAACCCGTGGATTGCGGACCACGCGGAGAAATAATCTGATCAAGTGAGTTATTAGTATAATAAGCATAGTCTAGGCGCAAACGATTCTTTAAGAAACGTAACTCAAGACCTATTTCTGTTGATTCCGTCATCTCGGGTTTCAATACCGGATTACCACGACTCCAGCTCGTTCCATATCCGGTTATTCCCCCAAGCATTGTTGCTGCATTTTCCAAATAAGTAGTTGTAGCATAAGGACTGGCATCTTTACCTACTTTGGCCCAACTTACACGAAGTTTACCAAAGCTAAGAAAGCTATCATCCATCAATCCCCTGTCTTGCAAGAACTGAGTAAATACCAAACTTCCGCTGACAGATGGATAGAAATACGAACGGTTTTCCACAGGCAGCGTAGAAGACCAGTCATTACGACCTGTAGCTGTTAAAAATATTGTATTTTTCCAGTCAACACGGAATTCGCCAAACACACCGACAAGACGGTGCTTGCTACGATTTACAACAAGATACTTATCAGCTGTTGAAATATTACCAAATGAATAGAACCCCGGAATAACAAAATTCCAACCATAACGATAGTTAGTCGTCGACTTCGTGGCATCTGTTGCAGTGCCAAGCATCAAGTTAAAATTAAAATCACCAAACGACTTGCTGAAGTTAGTCATCAAGTTAGTAGACAAATATTGGTAACGAAGAGAGTTTTCACTCATCATTCCATTTTGCCACAGATCTTTCACAGCTGCGCCTTCAGCAATACGATTACTATTTTCTGTCGTATATGAATCAACACCCATACGATAAGAGATCCACCACCAATCTGTAATATCAGCTTTCACACTGAAACTACCCGTAAAACGTTCTGTATCATCCTTCAGTCTGTAATTATCAAGCATCCAATAAGGATTTTCAACATCAGCGGATAGCTCTTGGCGACCTTCGAATATACGATATTTTGAACCATCTTCATTTAAATAATGCTTCATATCATCACTGCGTGCCCATCCATAAAGAGCAACCATGGAACCCGTCCCTGATGAATCATGAAGACCTGCAGAAGTTAAAGTTTTGCTTGTACGAGCCTGAGAATAGGCTACATTAGCATTAAATGTTAGCATTTTCCATCTTTGCTCGGCATTGAAGCGGAAAGTCGTCTTTGTATAACCGGTAGTCGGAATTATGCCATCTTGGTCATAGAATGAACCGGACAAGAAAAAGTTACCAGTCTTATTACCACCTGATACACTCACATTAGTGTCCCATGCACCTCCGTTTTGAAAGAAATCTCCAACATTGTCATAAGCTGTTTCTCCAGCTGCATAAGGTTCTCCCCAAGAATTTGTAGTAAAATCATCTACTAGATTGTGTCCCTAAAAAGCAAAAACGGAATAAGCGGTGTAACTTGTTGATTAACGGTGCGATATGCGTTACTCTTCTCTTCATTGTCAAGTAGTCAAAATGCAAGATATAGTGGTTTTATGCGGACTTTCCGTTGCGAATCCGTTACCTGTTTGGGAGAACGAAACGTCGGAGGCAACCATTCAGAAACAGCCTGTTTACAGCGGCTTAGGTAAAGATTTGTGGTATTCGTACCTGATGAATCCTAATTCCGGTGAAAATAGTGTCTGAATAGAATTTGATTCACCGAACCACCCTGTTTTGCATTCCACCCTTTAGCTCATAAGAACTTAATTTTACACTCAAAAATTGATGATTATGAGCCAAGAGCTAAAAGTACATTATTACCTCCGTCACAAGGAGTTGAAAAACGATGGCAGTGCCCCGATCATGGGACGTATCACCATCGGGAAATCCATGGTGCAGTTCAGTGCCAAGTGTAGCGTACAAGTATCCCTCTGGGATACCAAGTCGGCGCGGGCAACAGGAAAAAGCAAGGTCGCTGCCGAACTGAACCGGATACTCGACCAGACCACCCTGTCCATCCACAGCCACTGCAAAGATTTGCTGGCGAAAAAAGAAAAAGTGTCGGCAGAAGAAGTAAAAAACGCCTTTCAGGGCATCGCTTCCGGGCAGGAAACACTGATTGGCTATTGCGACAAGTATGACAAGATGCTTGCTGCAAGAGTCGGTGTGAACATAACGTTGGAAAGTTACAAACGCTATGGCATATCGTTCAACCATGTGAAACGGTTCTTGCGTACAAAGTACAATTTGAGCGACATTTCCTTTCAGGCATTGGACTATTCCTTTATCGAAGCCTTCGATTTCTACCTGCGTGTACAATTGAAATTCAAACCCAATACCATAATCGGCATTGTCGGACATTTGAAGATAATAGCCAAGCGTGCCGTTAACGATGGAATAATCACCCGCAATCCGTTCATCGGGTTCTCATTGGAAGGTGAGCCGCTGCAACCCAAGTCCATTACCGGACAGGAACTAAACAAGATAATGACTACACCGCTGGATAGCCCTAACCGTTATCTGGTGCGGGATATATTCCTGTTTTCTGTTTTCACGGGCATCGCTTTCAGTGATATACGGGATCTGACCTGCAATAACCTCGTACAAGCCGAAGACGGTGTATGGTGGATTCACTCCAAACGCAGAAAAACCGGTACGGAGTTTCATGTACCATTGCTTGAACTCCCCCTGCAGATTATTGAAAAATATCGGGGACTGAATAAGGACGGAAAAATGTTCGTGATGCTCAGTTGCAGCAAAACCAATGGGAACCTGAAAAAGATTGCCAAAATCTGTGGTATCAAACGGAACATAACTTTTCACATGGCACGCCACAGCTATGCCAGTCTGATAACCCTGTCTCAAGGAGTTCCGATGGAAACAGTCAGCCGGATGTTAGGTCATAGGGACTTAAGAGCGACACGAATCTATGCGCAGGTTTCCAATGAAAAGATAAACACCGATATGCGCAGGTTAGAGAAACGAATCACCGACAGGTATCACTTAGCAGACTGAATACAATGAATACACCGGATAATAAGACCAAACGTTACAGCACTTTTGCCGTCATCTTCTATATCAATAAAAGCAAGCGGAAGAAAAACGGATTATGCCCTGTCATGGGGCGTATTTCCGTCAATGCCGAGATAGCCCAGTTCAGTGCAAGGATAGATGTGGACTCCACTTTGTGGGATGCCAAGACTTATCGAATGAAAGGAAAAAGCAAGGAAGCAAATCAAGTAAACCGGGAATTGGATAAACTGACCGAATCCATAGAGAAATACCATGCGGAACTATCGCAACAACAGGGTTATATTACGGCAGAATTGGTAAAGAACATGCTTTTGGGTATCGGTCGGAAGAAAGACACCCTGTTATCCCTTTTTGTCGAACATAACGAGGAATATGCCCAAAAGGTCGGGGTCAACAGAACGGAAGAAACCTACAGCCATTATGTGGTGGTCTATAATCATGTCCGTCAATTCCTGCAAACCCACCATCATATGGAGGATATAGCTCTGAAACAGCTTACCCACTCCTTTATTGAACAGTTCGATTTCTATCTCCGGACAGAAAAACGCCATTCCGCCAATACGATTGGCGGATACACGATACTCCTGAAGAAGATTATCCGCAGAGCTATCAATCAGGGGACATTGCTTCGGGACCCTTTTGCGGACTACCGCCCCGAGCAGCCGCCCCAAAAATGCAGGCACATGACCGCTGACGAATTGGAGCGACTTATGGCTACACGTATTGCATCCAAATCCCTTTGCCACACACGGGATATGTTTGTTTTCGCAACTTTTACTGGAATTTCGTATGCCGACCTGTGTAATCTTTCCATTTCTAATATAAGCAAATCGAGTAATGGTACAATGTGGATTCATTTCAAAAGGCAGAAGACCGGAAGCGAATGCCACGTCCGCCTGTTGGATATTCCGAAACAGATTATAGAGAAATATAAACCGGAGCGTAAAGGTGACAAGATTTTCAATATGGTCGGCTACTCATCAACGGCAGCGAATCTGAAAAAGGTGGCAAAACTATGCGGTATTGCTCGGAATATAACCTTTCACATGGCGCGTCATAATTTCGGGACGCTTATAACTCTGTCACAGGGAGTTCCATTGGAAACCGTAAGCCGTATGATGGGACATTTAGGTATTAAAACCACTCAACTTTATGCCAAACTCACGAATCAGAAAGTCAATGAGGACATGAATTTGCTTTCCGGTAACTTGGCAGATAAATTCAAAATCTATGAGGATAAACAGATGCCCGTAGAGGTGCGTAATGTGAAATCACCCAAACAATTAAAAAGGTAACAGGCATGAAAACTGAACGAAAAGGAATAATAACGATTAGCGAGAACGGCAATGTATCCGTTCCTGTTAATGTACAGATGCGTGATTTTGAGATAGCCGAACTTCTCGGAGTAATGATACCTGCCGTAAAATCCAACATACAAGCTATCATCAAATCAAAAGTTGTGATGGCGGATACGACCAATGGCGCAACGTTGGTTGGAAACAATATTTTGCCGGACTACTTTGGCTTGGATATGGTCATGGCTCTTGCTTTTCGGATTTATTCATGGCAGGCAGAGATTCTCCGGCAGTGGATATTAAAGAAAGTGATTGATAAGGAGTGTGATATAAGTCCTCGAATATTTGTTTCTGCAAATAATAGGAGTAATAAAACATTGAACTGATATGAATTATTGTAAATCGGGGTAGTCATTCCCGTTACAGGGGCAAAGGTTGCTCCGTGATAGTGAACCGTCAAGTTCAAGCCCTTCGGATTACGGCTGAAATCTTCACCTTTGGGTCGTATTTAAGCCGTAAAACTTGTCTGTTCCCTTTCCCGAAACAGATGAAGCCCCTGCAACGAAAACGACCGACCCGATAATGACGCATAGTTCCAATAACGATAAAAGCACATCCGAAAGAAGATGTGCTTTTATCGTTTAACGGCGTGGGCAACTCAACTCCCTCACCTCAAATCCGCATAGTTGATTATTCCCACGCCTTGACATAAAACTTTTCCAGCATCGCCTGAATAGCCGATTCCGCATAGAGAATCTTACCACCCAACTGAATATAGGCTATCTGCCCGTTATTTCTCCACTCCTGTAAAGTCCTGCGGCTTACTTTGAGTTTGGCAGATACTTCACTGTCTGTCAGATAATGCTCCCCGTTCAGCGTTGGCTTGTGGTTGGCAACCAAGTGCTGAATGCCGTTTGTCATCCTGTCTAAAAGTTGGCAGAAGCGGGTTACACGCTCGTTTTTACTGTCGATAAATTCACTCATGATATTCCTGCTTTTGTTTTGTTGATTACTTGCTCTACATCCTGCGGACGGTAGTACATCTTGTGCCCGATCTGGCAGAAAGGCAGTGTACCGTTATCCCGGTATGTTTGAAGCGTCCGCTTCGAGATATTCAATATCCCGCATACTTCCTGATTATCCAGCCACTTCTGCATAGCCTTATCGCCATTACACCGGCAAAGTTGTTCCACTCTCTCGGCAAAGGTTTCAAACCTTGCCATCATCATCTCCCATGTGTGGGATTCAATGTTTACTATTTCCATAATTCGATTGTTTTTAATTATTGATTTTCTGTTTCGTCAGCAAAGAAAGAATAGTTTTTTCGTATCTCAATGGACTTCAAAGGTCTGGCAGCTTGTGTCGTCCGAATTGAAGTGTTTGGCGTTCAAGTCAGTTTAGTCTCACCACTGTACACATTAACCATTCGTGAAACACAGACCGGAAACAGACCATCGGCATAATTTGGAAAGCTGCACCGATTCGGAATCCATGAAAAGGGCAATACGATGAACAACTAAGTATAAAACACACAATCGACTGATTATGTGCTTTATACAAAGGAGAATCGCTTTCTTTGCAGTGTTCTGTAAACCGAGTGTATGCACTCAGTTCTGAACAGCAGTATTCATTTTTTAAACCATATTTGTAATGAAAGAGAAAACAACGAATGAAGAAATGAACCAAGTCTTAAAAGAAATGATTCAGGAAGGAAGTTTGACTTCCGATAACGATCGCCGGGCAGGAAGAAGCTATTTGGAAAGGCTTAGTCTACAAACAGAAGATAGCGTAGCTGTTTCATCACCTGCCCCAGATGAACAACCTTTTTCAAGTGACCAAGCTCAACAGGATAAACTAATCTTGCCTGACGAGCAATTACCACAGACTGTATCCGCTGTACCGACTACACTATGTGAACCGCCTTGCCGTACCTCAACCAAGCAACGCAAGGCATCCTTCGGTGAGTATCGGGAATTGTTTATGACCGCTCCTAAGATAATCGACCGACAGCCCGTATTTGTCAGTCGTGACACCCGTGACCGGATTGACCGGATTGTCCGCAGATTCGGAGAACGTAAGATGAGCGTATCGGGATTTTTAGAGAATATAGCCCGGCAACATCTCGACCATTACGATGAGAGTTTTGAATTGTGGAAGAAGTTATAATCTTTACTTCTGCTAATTCATAGCTGTGTAATCGGTACAGTGTATTCATTGGATATACTGTGCCGATTGCAAATCTGCTAACTTATTAATCCGTCGTAAAGGCGGATTTTTGCTTTCAAACGAAAGCAGCAAGGTGTCTTTTGAGTAACTCAAAAGGCAGCAAGTTACTCGCCGCACCTTGCCCTTGCAGGGAGCAATCGCCCTCCGAAGTCGGGCGATTGTAAAAAATTGGATAAGGGTGTGAAATAATTGTTTTTGATAATAATGCTACTAATCTTCTTTTTCAATATATTTGCAGTAAATACCAATATGAAGTATTATGAAACAAAATCAAATCAACCGGCTTAAAGTAGTTCTTGTAGAACAAGGAAAGACAGGGAAATGGTTATCCGAGCAGTTAAGTAAAGACCCTTCTACTGTTTCTAAATGGTGTTCTAACAAGATACAGCCATCATTGGAGGTTCTTGATAAGATAGCGATTCTCCTGAATGTTGATAGACGTGAATTGATAAATAAAAGCAAATAATTTATGACATTCAAAAATATACTTGATAAATTCCGCAAATATGCTTTCTCAGAGAGAGATAAAGGAGATAAGTTTGAGAAATTAATGCAAGCATACTTGCAGACCGACCCTAAATATGCTACTTTTTTTTCAAAAGTTTGGCTTTGGAACGAATTTCCATTTCGTAAGGATTTTGGTGGTAAGGATACCGGAGTAGATTTGGTTGCTTATACGCATAATGGGGATTATTGGGCTATTCAATGTAAGTGTTATGCAGAAAATGCAACAATAGATAAACCTGCGGTGGATTCGTTTCTTTCCACATCGAGCAGAAGTTTTACGGATGAATCGGGCAATACTTCTACCTTTGCTCATCGTCTTTGGATTTCTACTACCAATAATTGGGGTATCAATGCCGAAGAGGCCATCCGTAACCAGCAACCGGCAGTTTCCCGTATCGGTTTATTCCATCTGGAAAGTGCTCCTGTCGATTGGTGTAAGTTGGAAGAAGGATTATCGGGTGAAGCATCCCGATTGGTCAAGAAAGAACTTTTCCCTCATCAAAAAACAGCATTAACTGAAGCTCATCATTATTTTAAGGATAATGACAGGGGAAAGCTAATCATGGCTTGCGGAACAGGCAAAACATTTACATCGCTAAGAATTGCAGAAAATGAAACAAATGGGAAGGGATTTATCCTATTTTTAGTGCCGTCTATCGCTTTACTCGGGCAAACATTAGAGGAGTGGTATGCTGAAGCCGACGAACCGATAAAAGCAATATGTATTTGTTCGGATGCTGAAGTTTCAAAGCAGAAAACCAAAAGCGAAGATCTGGATGGATACAGCACGGTGGATTTGGCTTTACCTGCTTCAACCGATGTCGAATCTATTATCTGCCAACTCAAAAGCAATTCGCAAAACGATTGTGGAATGACTGTTGTCTTCTCTACTTATCAATCTATCGAGGTTATTGCAAAAGCGCAGAAAGCCTACAAGCAGGAAATTGGAGATAAAGCTATATTTGATTTAATTGTTTGCGATGAAGCCCACAGAACCACCGGCGTTACATTGGCAAAAGAAGATGAGTCTGCCTTTGTTAAGGTTCATAACAATGATTTTATAGAAGCAAAGAAAAGATTGTATATGACCGCAACACCTCGCCTGTATAGCGATGACAGCAAATCCAAAGCCGCACAAGGGGATGCCATTCTCTGTTCTATGGATGATGAGCGTATTTATGGCGGAGAAATTTATCGTATCGGATTTGGCGAAGCTGTCAATAAAGGAATGCTGTCTGATTATAAAGTACTGATCTTGACTGTCAGTGAAAATGATATGCCTGTTGCCGTTCAGAAAATGGTAGCTAATCCTGAGAATGAAATATCATCGGATGATGTATCAAAGCTGATAGGTTGTATCAATGCGCTTTCCAAACAGATTTTAGGGGATGCCGGTATCATAAAAGACAGTGATCCTGAACCTATGAAGCGTGCGGTAGCTTTCTGCCCGAATATACAGGCTTCCAAAAAGATAACAAATACGTTTAATTCAACTCTGGAATCTTATTATTCGGAGTTATCCGAAGAGCAAAAAGATAAGATTGTAGCTGTCGCCTCCGATCATATTGACGGAACAATGGCGGCTACTATACGCCAAGAAAAACTGTCGTGGCTTAAAAGTGTGCCTGAGGATGAAAAGGAGTGCCGTGTATTGACGAATGTTCGCTGTTTGAGTGAAGGAGTAGACGTTCCATCTCTTGATGCGGTTTTGTTTTTGTCGGCACGAAATTCGCAAGTCGATGTCGTCCAATCGGTAGGACGTGTAATGCGAAAATCGCCGGGAAAGAAATACGGATATATCATTATTCCGGTGGTAGTGCCTGCCGATGTTGATCCAGAAAAAGCATTGAACGACAATGCTCGTTATGCGGTAGTCTGGACGGTATTGAATGCCTTGCGTGCTCACGATGACCGTTTTAATGCCACAGTCAATAAACTGGAACTGAACCGAAAGAAGCCCGAACAGATTGTCGTAGGTCGCCCCGATTATACCGGTAGCAGTAATAAGGAAGAATATTCTTCAGAAAAAGGCTCCGAATTAAATCGGCAACTGACCATTCAGTTCGAGCAATTGCAAAGTATCCTTTTTGCCCGAATGGTTCAGAAAGTAGGCGATAAACGCTATTGGGAACAATGGGCAAAGGATGTAGCAGAAATTGCAGAACGCAATATCGAACGCATCAAACGATTGATTGAACACGATAAAGAACATCGCTGGGCTTTTGAGCAGTTTATGGACGGATTGCATAAAAACATAAATCCGTTCATCACTGACGATGAAGCAATAGAGATGCTTTCACAGCATATTATTACCCAGCCGGTTTTTGAAGCTCTTTTCGATGGATATTCGTTCGTAAAGAACAATCCGATTTCTCAATCCATGCAAGCCATTCTGGATTTGCTCGAGAGTGATGTTGTGAATAAAGATACCGAAATACTGGAAAAGTTTTATGATTCGGTCCGTACCCGTGCGGATAAAATAGACAATGCAGAAGGAAAGCAAAAGGTAATCATTGAACTCTACGATAAGTTTTTCAAAACCGCTTTCCCGAAGATGGTTGAGAGACTAGGTATTGTTTACACTCCGGTAGAGGTAGTCGATTTCATCATTCATTCGGTGGATGCGGTATTGCGGAAAGAGTTCAACCGATCTTTATCAGATGAAAATATACATATTCTTGATCCCTTTACAGGAACAGGAACTTTCATCACCCGATTACTTCAAAGCGGATTAATCTCTACCGAAGACTTGGAACATAAATACAGCAAGGAAATACATGCGAACGAACTTGTATTGCTGGCATACTATATTGCAGCCGTAAACATTGAAAATACATTCCACGACCTAATGAAAGGCCAATCAGAATACAAGGAGTTCAACGGTATATGCCTCACTGATACTTTCCAATTGGGCGAAAGCGATGCAAGCGAGAAGCTGTTTTCTGAAATGTTCCCTCAAAACTCGGAACGTGTCATCGAGCAAAAGAAAGCTCCTCTGCGTGTTATTATGGGTAATCCGCCATACTCTATTGGGCAGAAGTCGGCTAACGACAATGCACAAAATCAAAGTTATGCAAAGTTGGATGCAAAAATTGCGAGTACTTATGCGAAAGGAAGCAGTGCTACATCGGTTAAAGCTCTTTATGATAGTTACATAAAAGCTTTCCGCTGGAGCACAGACCGTCTCGATCCGAAAAACGGTGGTATTATAGCTTTTGTCTCAAATGGAGCTTGGATAGATGGAAATGGCATGGATAGTTTCCGTAAATGTTTGGAAAAGGATTTTTCTACCATTTATGTGTTTAATTTGCGGGGAAATCAGCGCACCAGCGGTGAATTATCCAGACGAGAAGGTGGTAAAATTTTCGGTTCAGGTTCTCGCACACCGATTGCTATAACGTTACTTGTAAAAAAAACCAAAGCAGATGAAACTCCTGCTACAATATATTATCACGACATCGGCGATTACCTGAGTCGTGAAGATAAATTGGCTATTCTCCGGAAATTCGGTTCGATTGAACATATAGAATGGCAACAGTTGAGCCCCAATAAACATGGCGATTGGCTTAATCAGCGCAATGATGCTTTTGAAAATTTCATTCCGCTTGCTCCTGAAAAGAAATTTGATTTAAGCACCAAATCAGTGTTTACCACTTACTCATTGGGATTAGCCACAGGAAGAGACGCTTGGGTTTATAATTTTTCTAAAAAACAATCAATGTTGACAGTGGAAAAGATGATTCATTTTTATAATGAACAAGTATCATCATTTCATCTAGCTAAAAACAAAAGTGAAAACATTTCAATAGATTCATATATTAATTTAGATCCAACAAAATTTAGTTGGAATAGGAATCAAAAAGAAGACCTACAAAAAGGGAAGATGCATAAATATTATCCTGAAAATTTTACAATAGGTTTTTACAGACCATTCTGTAAGAACAATTTGTATTTCGACAAGGATTTTAATGCAATGCTTTATATGAATAAGAGGCTATTTCCTTATTCAGGAGTAAAAAACAAGATAATATGTGTATCTGGATTAGGTGGAAATAAAAGTCATACAGTGTTAATGTCTGAAACGATTGTTGACTTGAATTTTCTTGAGGCTGGAGTTCAATGTTTCCCAATGTATCACTATGAGGAACGTAAAATTGAGAGTAAAACTTTGTTTGATGATGCCGAGGATACCATTCAGAATAATTATATTCGTCGTGATGCCATCTCCGATTTCATTTTAGAACGTTGTCGCAAAGCCTACGGTCCACATGTGGGCAAAGAAGATATTTTTTACTATGTTTACGGCATTCTGCACAGCACGGAATATCGTACCGCCTTTGCCGCCGACCTTAAAAAGATGTTGCCCCGTATTCCATTAGTGGATGAAGCCCGTGATTTTTGGAGTTTCAGCAAAGCAGGAAGAACCTTAGCGGAATTGCATTTGAACTATGAGAACCGTCCTTCGGCAACTGGAGTCATTGTGACCTATAATACCATTCCGCAGAGCGAAATAGAAAAAGCAATGCAATCAGGCGAGATGGAGACAATCAATTATCAAGTTGAAAAGATGCGCTTTCCCTCCAAAACAGATAAAAGCAAAATTATATACAACAGCCAGATAACGATTGAAAATATACCGTCCACAGCTTATGAATACGTAGTAAATGGCAAAAGTGCCATCGAATGGATCATGGAGCGTTATGCCATCACTACCCATAAAGATAGCGGCATCACCAACAATCCCAACGATTGGGCAACGGAGCACAATAATCCCCACTATATTCTGGATTTATTGCTTTCTGTTATTTCGTTAAGCATGGAGACGGTGGAGATAGTACATGGATTACCGAAATTAACCTTTTAAATGTCTGATAAGATGGAACATAAATACAATAAAGGCTCTGAGTGGCGTAAATGGGATTTGCACATACATACGCCATATTCTATTTATCAAAACTATGGCGGAACTGGTTCGTTTGATAAATTTATAGATGCACTTGAACGATTACCCAAAGATGTAAAGGTTATTGGCATTACAGACTATTATTTCATCGATGGATATGAAAAAGTAATGGAGTATCGACAAAAGGGGAGGCTTTCTAATATTGATAAAATTTTTCCCATATTGGAGTTTAGAATTGATACCTTTGGAAGTGGCAACGAGAATAAACTGCAAAAGATCAATTTACATATCCTTTTTGATATTGATGAAGATAATTTAAAAGAGGAAATAAAGAAGATTCGAGAGGAATTTATTTCACAAATTCCAATATCTTCTATAGATAAACATAAAACAAAAATGTTATCTGTTGATAATCTTACAACTGAAGGAGGCAATGATTTACAAAAGGGATTTAGCGATTTAGTTCCACCGACGGCTAAAGTTTTTGAGTTGTTAAATTGTGAGACATGGAAGAATAAAACATTTACATTTTTGGGCTATAAAGAATGGTCTAATTTAGAAAAAAACAATCAACTAAAGCCGTTAAAAGAAGACCTTTACAATAGAGTTAATGCCTTTTTATCAGCGACTCAAAGAGAAACTTTCTTGAATTGCCAAAAATGGCTTAATGAATATGGAAATAAAAAGCTTCTCCATTCTGGAGATATTCATGATTTTTCTTTTTTAGATACTGCAAACACCAATGAGAATGGTGATATTATTCAATCGACTAATTATTATTGCGATACATGGATTAAAGCAGACACTACCTTTGACGGTTTGAAACAGATTATATGCGAGCCTGAAGATCGAGTAAAAATTCAGATTGACCATCCAGATGATAAGAAGGGCTATAATATCATTGAGAAAATTAAATTTGTAGATACTTCCGGGCAAGATAAATTTCCATGTGAGGAGATTGGTTTGAGCAGTGGACTCAATGCTATTATTGGAGGTAAATCATCTGGAAAATCATTGTTACTTCACTTGATAGCTTCAGAAATGGGCAATAAAACAGACATAAAGAACTATGAACAAGTAATTAAAAATACATCAATAGAGATATATTATAAAGATGATCCTACCCGAAAGAGAACAAAAGATGATGCTCGTATAATAGAATTTTTACCGCAATTGCATATAGAAAATCTTGTTCGAAATCAGGAATATAAAAATACGACTTATCGTTCTTTGAACGAATTTATAGAGAATCTAATAAAGCAAGATGAACGTATTAAAGCTATTTTTGAAGAATCGAATAATATAATCACAGAAGCAATCTCTAATATCGAATCTGCCATAACTGAATGGGGTAAATTAGATACCCAACTAAATACTGCAAAAGAAGAGAGAACTAAATTGGGAGATAAGAAAGCTATTGAGAATGAGATTGACAGGATTATAGGAGAAATAAACGAATTAACTAAAAATGCAGGCTGGACTCCTGAGGAAAAAACGCTATATGATAAACTAATAGCTGATAATCAAACACAAGAAGTAAAAAAGAAAGCATTAGAACAAACAAACGAAGAGTATAGTCGTTTAGAGAACTACATTATTAATCAAATAAATAATGATATATGCAGCGCAATTAGATTTACAAGTGAAAATGAAGCTGTTAATGGAGTATTTACAGGTTTTAAGGACCTACTAAATAAGTCACTTGCTGAAATAATAACATCTTCATCTGCGCAAATAAAAGAAAAAATTCAAAAAAATATCGAATTGATTGATGCTATAACAGCAAATATTACGGCGAATACGGATGCATTGAAACCATTAATGGAGAAAAATGCAATACAAACTGAAGTTGTAAAATTAGAGCAGTTAAAAAAGGAAGAAGAAAAACGGCTCACAACAATAGCAGAGAAGGATCAACAGATAAAACAATTCAGAGAAAGCATTGCGAATCTAAACTTTGTAACAAATAGTAAAGCAATAGAAAATTCGTATTATAACCTATCGGACTTACTGAATGCTGCTATTGCAGATAAGTGGAGTATAGAAACGACTAAATTGGATATACGGGCTAAGACCGTATTTAATAATACTGTGTTTGTTAATTCAATTAGCGATATAATAAATATGAAAAGCTATCTGAGTAATCAATTTGGAGCTGACATATTTAATACTAATGAGTATGAGTACAGAAAAGAAAACCATTGTGAGAAAATTGCCAAATTAGTTCAATTTGCAATAAAAGAAGACGAACGATTTTTAAATTTCAAACAAGGTAAAACTACCAAGGAGTTTTTGCTTGCCATTCTCAAAAACTGTTTTGCTATAGAATACGATATAAAGAAAGGCTCAGATAGTATTCATACAATGTCAGAAGGCAAAAAGGGGATCGTAATATTACAGTTGTATTTAAGTCTCAGTCAGGCGGACTGTCCAATTTTAATTGATCAACCGGAAGATAATTTGGATAACAGAACTGTTTATCAGGATCTAAACGATTACATTAAACAATGTAAACGTAAAAGGCAAATTATTATGGTTTCTCATAATGCTAATTTAGTTGTAAATACAGATGCTGAAAATATAATCGTTGCAAATCAAACAGGAGAAAATGGATCTGAAAACAGGAAATATAGATTCGAATATGTAAATGGATCATTAGAGAATACATTTACAAATAGCAAAGAGACTGCAATCCTATATAAACAAGGAATAAGAGAGCATGTCTGTGAGATATTAGAGGGTGGAGTTGATGCTTTCAAGAAGCGAGAGGATAAATATCACATTAAGAATTAGCCATGAAAATAATCCATACCGCAGATTGGCATTTAGGGCAGATGTTTTTTGAATATGACCGTAAAGGTGAACATTCTCTATTTATGACGTGGCTTCGAGAGCAAGTGAAAGTTCACGAGGTGGATGTGTTGTTTATTGCCGGAAATTATGACTCGGAAGTTCAGCTCAAAGCTTTCAATTCACTTTTGGAGTCGATGAATGTCACAATGTGGGGGATTGTCAAGCGTACCGAAGAGGGTAATATTGATTTCGACCATTTGATTGTACCACTCGGTAAAAGAGAGTATTCATACCTCGTGAGCCGTTACGGCTAACAGAGATGTTATCAGAAATAAAGCAACTCTTCGTTGGTGAGGTGTGGAACTTTACCGTTTTTGAAGAAAATATAATAGATTAGCATTGAAAGGATTCATGATATGACAAAAGAAATAATTATAAACGATAGCGAGTACGCTCAAATATTGCAGCAGGCGGTTTCTGAGATTCAGACTGCTCGTGCCACCATTGCCCGGCAAGTAAACACTACCGTCAATTCTGTATATTGGAATATCGGGAAGTTACTCTTTGATAGAAACTTAGAGAGTGGATATGGTAGTGGCGTAGTTAAACGATTATCGGTGGATTTGAAAGAACAGTTTCCGGATATGGGATTGTCTCCTCGTAATCTATGGGATATGAAGCGTTTTTATGAAAGATATAAAACTTGCGATTCAAAACTGCGACAAGCTGTCGCAGTTTTACCTTGGGGACATAATTTATTATTGATAAACAAGATAGATGACAATAATGCTGTGAAATTTTATGCAGAAGAGTGCTTGCAGAAAGGTTGGTCGAGAGATATGTTACTCAATGCAATAAAGATGGATACCTATGCAGTTCGTCAGACACAAATCAAAACGAATAATTTTGATTCAGTCTTACCTGTGGCACAAGCCAACTATGCGAATGAGGTCTTTAAAAGCTCATATAACTTAGGATTTCTTGGAATAACAGAACCTGTTAAAGAATTGGAATTAGAGAAGCGGTTGATTGCTAAAATCAGATCGTTTATACTGGAATTAGGCAAAGGATTTTCTTTTATTGGCAACCAATACCGTCTGGAGTATAACAACAAGGAATATGCGGTGGATATGCTCTTCTTTCATAGGGGCTTGCGCTCGCTCGTTGCTATCGAATTGAAGATCGGTGCTTTTAAGGCAGAATATGTTGGCAAAATGAATCTCTACCTTTCGTTGCTTGACCGATTGGAAAAAGGAGAGAATGAGAACCCATCAATTGGTATCATTCTTTGCGCTGATAAGGATCACTTAGATGTAGAGATCGCTTTGCAAGATATAAACAAGCCTATCGGGGTAGCTGAGTATCAATTACTGTTACCCAAAGACGAACTTCAGGCGTTGCTTATTCAAGAGATTAATTCTATTGAAGAAAACACAGATTCAGAAAGGGAGTAGCAACATTTATTTTGCTCCTCCAAAAAAACTTTCGTACCTTTGTATTCGAGCTAAAGAACTACTCGAAAAATGAAGAGTATCACCGAAGTTTGCTCGTTGCAAATCCGTTACCTATTCCACTCTTTCTTATGCGGAAGTTGCTTATAAACAATAGGATAAATCTAAAACATAATTATGTTTCTATAGCCTTACCACTCGAATCAAGGCCGTTGTAAAATCCTCTCTTATACATGGATTGAGTTTTCGGGAGCGATTTGACCCATGAAGTAAGATACTTTGCACTCAAATTTACTTCCACATTACCTTCTTTACCTTTCTTTGTCGTAATAAGAATAACACCGGCTGCAGCACGAGAACCGTATAGAGCCGATGCTGCAGGTCCTTTAAGAATTGACATATTCTCAATATCTTCCGGATTAATATCCATAACACGATTAGAGCCTGTTGTAGCTGAAGCTTTCATCCCATCATATGCAGAGTTACCGATTATTGAAGTTGAGTTATCATAGATAACGCCATCAACAACGAATAATGGCTGATTGTCGCGTTCGAGTGATGTTCCACCACGAAGGATAATCTGAGAACCTGCACCAGCCGCACCTGACGTCTGCGTAATCGTCACACCCGCCACCTTACCAGCCAAAGAATTGATCGCATTGGTACTCTTGTTCTTCATCAATTCTTTCGCATTTACATCATCCACAGCATACCCCAAAGATTTGCGTTCTTTTTTGATACCCATCGCTGTTACTACAACTTCCTCCAGCGCCTGAGTATCATCTGCCAAAGTCACATTATAGATACTTCCCGCACCTACTTTTATTTCAGCCGAAGTATACCCCACAAATGAAATTACCAATGTGCTACCTTGCTGGGCATCCACAGAGAAATTACCATCCACATTTGTCACAGTACCCGTACCTGTGCCTTTCACTAACACACTGGCGCCAATAATTGGTTCGCCTGTCGCATCCATAACTTTACCTGTGATTTTCTTTGCCTGCAGAGTACTTTGGGTACTTGGTATATTATCTCCAGTAAAAGCCTTAGCTGAATATGGAGAAGACATCCCAAATAATGCAAGCAATACTAATGATAAGCAATAATCGTTTTTCATAAGCTCTCTAATTTGGATTTGTTTGCAAATATATGAATATATTTAGTATTCATAGTATAGATAGTATTAAAAATATGTAAACGATTACTAATATATTTGTTTTTATGATTTAGTAGATTATAAAACATTTCATTAACATACAACTCGTAAACCTGCATAGAAGATATTTGATTATAATAGTTTTATAAAATAATCATATTGATATTTTATAAAACAAATTTCCATCATAGTATCACATATAGACAAATATTAGTGTTGATGCGATATAAATTACATTAATATCTACGCAAGGTAAATTATTATATATATATACTATTTTATATATAATAGTAGAAAATAAAGAGACACACTTCAGGATTCTCTCCTTTATTGCTATTAATTAAACTCAATATTAATATCGGATTATTAATTGAAGCAAAAAAAAGAATATACTCCCCTTATACCAAGTACCCAAAGAACTAAATGACATCATTGCTAACCATTTCCTATTTTCCAATAGGCTGTATCTTCCTTCTCACATCCTTAGAAATCTC
>UMCS01027493.1_pt1 | contig 30301 bp, 52 predicted proteins | sample 1964281 | NCBI WGS metagenome assembly UMCS01 (sample SAMEA4835973, study PRJEB28245) | human gut metagenome | biome: gut microbiome; material: fecal sample | place: Denmark | collected 2008
GCTTCAAATTCATCCTATATCGAGTAATCAACGCTACTATGACGGACTTTATGCAATTTCTTATGCACCTATAAATCACAACCTCGGTTTACCGAGGATTCGTTATTCCTTTCTTTTACATCTACAATTTGTTTCGCTACACCACTGCTCTTGTATATCATCATCGGTCTTATCTCGCCCATAAATGTCATACCACGCAAGCGCTACCTCTGTCAGACCGATTAATCCGAATACTATGAGGATAGTGCATACTACTGTTGTTATGTTGGTCATTCTTCATCACTCCTTAGCCTTAATATTCAAAGTGTTTTCAATCTCCCTCAAACTTTCCTGTACATCTGCAATCTGCAAATAACTAAACGGACTGTCGCAACCGCTGACATAGTGATTGATTTCAACACATTTTTGATGGACTAATTGCTTTAGTTCGATTGCGAATTTTCTTTTTTCTCTTATTGCTTCACTCTCTGTCATGTTATCCCTCGCTTTCTAATAACTCTTTATTGTCAAATATGTTTCCGATAACTTCAACTGTGTTTACCGAATCATCCTCATCATTAAAATTCCAATAGATTTCCCACAATGATATATAATTATCGTTTTCACAAGCATATAAAATGTTTTCACACCCTGTAACACGCATAATATTTGATTGTATTTCTTCCCAATCAATATTTTTTCGATATCCAATTCCGAAACCACCACACACATACTTGATAACCCCTCTATGTCCTAAGAGTTCCACAATATCATTCTCCCAAATCAGCTTGCCGTTCTTATCTTTTAAGCCTGTGCATTGGCAGATTGTGGATTCATCAATCGAATAAGCTATATTCTCATCCTTTGTATTAATAATATGTAATTGTCCCCACATTACTGTAAGCAAACCAATAATCCATTCTCCGTTATCAATCCTCTTTGCCTTAAATAAATATCTATCTTCCATGTCCTCTCCTATTCTGCTTCTGATTGAAGCCATTCAAGTTTACATTTATTGCAATCATAATCATGCCAACCATGAATGCACTCATCGTACGGGTCTTTCATGTATGGACAAGGTATAACCTCCACCAATTCTTCATCCGACATATTCCTTATCTTGTCGGCATTGGTTTGCTTGCTATCACATCTGCAACAATGCTCATTATCTCTTGGATTACTGTTATGTTGGCAGTTGCAAGGAACCTTTTCTTTGCTATCATCAAATGCCTTTAAAAACATTTCAGCAATTTCTTTCTCGTATCTACCACACATACCTTTGCAATCAACATCTGCGATAACCCTTGAAAAGAAATCTTTGAATTTGTCAACAATATAATCTCCTGTGAAATCTTTAGGTATGTCAATTACTACTTTCATCTTTTCCACCTCTCTTTAACTGTTCCACCAAGCAAACAAGACGTTCTATTCCGACATAATCGCAATCCGGAAGAGAATTTAATAAATCATCAAGTGCTTTACTGTCGACGTCATAATATAGTGATGTGCCAATGTTATCTGCTACGATTCCCGCTTCTTCCAAATTCATTCCTGTACTCATTTCTCTACCTCTCAATTCTTTCAGTTTTGCTTCTGCTTTTTCCTCTGTAGAAAAATACTTGCAATTTTCCTTGTCAATATCCTCAATTTTGTATATTGCAAGCTCCCTTATAGGTCTTTTCATAACCATTGCATACTTAGGATTGTTTATATCAACAATGAAATACACATCTTTGCAAGGTAATTTAACAAGTCTGCCCTGTTCCTCTAACTGCTGATACTCTTTGAGTTTTTCAAGCCATTCAGCTAACTGCTCACAATCTTCTGCGCTTTTAATGCAAGCGACACGCATAGGATTATTTATATCAAAGAAATCTGCATGATAACGATGCTTTCTAGCTGATTCTTGCGCACGTTCTATAAATTCATCAATATTCATTACTACTCCTTTCCGGAAGCTTAGCCAGTTTCCATGGTGTACACCCATCGCCACTCCACGATGTTGCTCCATTACTCCAAGCATAAACGTTCCCATTCTCATATTTCGCAAAATATCTTTTAACCCACTCTAAGTTAGCACTGTCTCTTACCAGTATTGGTGTATCAACTGCAACTTTTGACCAGTCAACAGGTGGTTCAACATATTCGCTATTCGCCCATTTTTTTCTTGCACCTCTGCAATCAACATCACCAAAACTAAATAAACAATCTTTACACGCTAATTTATAGCACGGTGCCAGCTCTAATGTTGCTTTGTTAACTGCTATTTTGCTACCACCACAAGCAATATCCAGAATCTGTTCTGCGAATTTCTCTCTATTTGTCATAATTTGATACTCCTTTCCCATAATCTGGCATGTGTTTAAACCTCTCGTATGCCTTATTGTCTCTGTGTTTTTCCATGTAGGCTTTTTGCCTATTATCGTTTGAATGCTTTATATGAGCATTCTGTGTACTATCATTTTCCCGCACATAACTCATTAATCAATCACCTTTATGTACCTTTCGTCAACGTAATTAACCTCATCAGCAAGGCATTGTGCCACTTTTGGCAATGTCAGACCGAATTGATTAAATTTATACAGTGTGTCGATTAAGTCTCTAAATTCTGCGATAAACTCTTTAATTTCCTTAACCGACAATTTAAACATCAGTTTAAGTGCCGTACATGCTAAAACCATGTAGCTGTATGCCGTGTCATTTAAGAGCTGTCTCGTGTCGTTTATCGTAAGTGGATTATTCCTTTGGTAAATCCTAATCAACTGTTGCATTGGGATTAAATTAATCTCTTTCTGCACATCAATGTCGTATCTGACTTTCAAAAGTTCAGCAAGCGTTTGAGTTTTCATTTCATTTTCGGTCTGCGCCCTTTCAAGGTACTCATTTATGGTTCTTTCAAGCCTTACAATGCGCTTATTACCAAATCCATGATGTAAATACAGTACATAGTAGCCTAAATCCATAAAGTCTGTGAAAGACCGACTTACAAGCTTCCTGCGGTTATTACTGTTTTTCAGCGTAATCTTTTCTGATTTTGTCCATGTAAAATCCGGCTCTTTGTGCTTTTTCTTTGGTTTCAGTTTGTTGCTCATATTTCTTCATTCTTTCTTCAAGTTCTCGTTTTGCCCTGATAAAACAGGCTTCGGTAGTTTCTTCTGTGACTTTTACAATCTCTTTACCGCACCACCGGATAGTTATTTTTGCTTCCTTGCTATTTGTTTTGTAAATCATTTGCAAGTCATATTTCCTTTGCAGTGGTCGGTAAAAATCGTAAAAATCTTTCAAGGCGTCCATTGTGGACTCCTTTCTTTTATCTTCTGCCGTGCAATGTTTGCTTTTTCACAAGTCGCATTCTTAACATTCTGCTGATAATGCATTTCGCAGACCTTATATCCGGGCTTTACAGGATTGTCGCAGAAAAAACATAGTCCTTGTTCATATCTGCCGGTTCTTTCAGGCATTTTAACTCGCGCTCTTCTCATTGTTTCTCTGCAAAATGTGCAAGTGGCATGTCCCGGGTCTGCTTTCCTTTTACGACAGCGTGTGCATATGCCATTCGCCTTGTCTTTTTCGTATCGCGCTTTTCGCCATGCTTTTTGTCGCTCATTGTATTTTTCAACATCAGCAGCACGTATTTTTGACATGGCTTCGGCTGATTTTGCCCTACACTCAACACAGCTTTTTTCATCACCATATAGCAAGTTTTTGCCACACCTAGGGCAAACACCAACTGCCTGTAATTTTTTATAAAGCTCTCGACCATATGCTGTACGTTTGCTGTTACATGCCGTACAAACCACACCTTCTCTATCAAGTGGTTTTCCACAAAGCACGCAAAGGTTACTAGCTTTTCGCTCTTCATATCTCTGCCTAGAATACTTGTCTTTTATCATTTTTCGCTAGGAGTAAAACATGTTTTAATTGGTCGACCAAAACCTCTTCCTCCTATCTTTTCATCTGCTCGATACTTTCTTTAATTTCTTTTGGCATTGGAATGCCTTTAATTGGCTTATTTTGACTTTTATTATCTTCGAGCGATAATTTTATCGTTTGTTGATTTTTAGAGCCGATTTGAGCCGAATACGAGCTTCTATTGGCACTTTCAATCAATGCCTTTATATCCTTTGGCATTTTTTGATATTCCTTTGCTCGATTAACAACTGTCCTGTAGGTTCTCATAAAGTTTGACTGGACTACGTTTTCAATGCTGTTTATGTCCGTCAGCGCCCAATTCCTAAGATTATCAGGACTCCCGACAGCCTTTTGTACAAGTGGTGGTAACTTGTTAAATTCCTCAACTGCACCATAATAGCCATTTCGTAGTGCCTTACTAACAAGCATCCATGCTTCCATTTCGTTAAGCTCCTGTGGGGTTTGAACCTCATGCAGTTTGTTGATTAGCTGTCCGATGCTCGGTGCGAATCCGCTTGTATCGGAATGCACGTAAGTTTTCAATGCCGTAGAAATTTGACTGTAGCTGTATTCTTCCAACATCATATTCCACACATCTACTGTCTCTGATAAATTGCTCGGCTTGTAATTGGGGTAGCAATCACACATTATGCGAATGATTTTAACGGTCTCGTCTCTTGTCAAGAATCGCCACCCACCTTTAGATGTTCTGCAATTTCCTCAATAAGATTGTTTTCCATTGTTGTCTTTGATTTAAACAAATTCACAACATCGTCAATAGCTTCTCTGTAGCCAACTGCATATCCGTGGCCATATCCGGCTTGCCTGTTTTCTTCTAACATTCTTTCTGAAATGTTAGGTGACATTCTGTATTCTTTTTCTGCCATTTTTATCACTCCTTTACACATTATCCCAATCAATAGTGCCTTTGTTAGCTGAATGCGGCTCATTGTCCTTTAGTGCAAACAGCCCTTGCCAACAATGGTCTACTGACTGATTAAGAATTTTAACAGCCAAATCATTATCGCCCTTTGAAAGTCTCTCGATAGTGTTCATAGCTCGGTGTAATGCCATGTCGGTGCATATCGGCTTTTTGATTTTTTTCCTCATTGTCAGATATTCCTGAAAAGCACTCTCAAGCATTGCATCATCAGGGTAGTAGACAGTTTTCTTTTTAGATATTGATTTATCAATATCTTTTTCTTTTATATCCTTATCTTCACTATCCTTAACTATACTATTCTTATCTAAACTTACCTTACCTATACTATCCTTACCTACGGATACATCTTGTATACATTTTGTATCCATTTTGTTTACATCAAGCGTATATGCCTTGTTTTTCTTTAATCCCAACATTGATTTTTCTTCAACATAATCAGTAGGTCTGTATCTGTCAGCCTGTATGTAATTGTGCATTTTCCAATGCTTAATCACGATTACACCGCTTTCAAATAAGAGCACAAACGATTTTGCAAGTAAGAGTTTAAAATCATCATCGGAAGCACCACACATTCGCTGTATTTTCTTAGGATTATTAACAAATCCATCATCGTCAGCATTCATAGATAGGTGAAAATAAAGCATTTGAGTACTGCTTGGCATATCAAGAAAAGCGTCACTTTCAGTTATTTTCTTAGCAAACATTCTACGTTCTGCCATTTTTAATCTCCTATTTTCTTCAAGTTTCGATTGATGTATTTTAATCTTTTTCCTCGTGGTTTATATTGTTATACCTTTTTCTTAATGTGTTCTGCACCTTGTTCATACCCTTGAAACCACCGACAATAAAAGCTATTTCTGCTCTATTTTCCGTTGCCTTTGTTTCTGCTTCCATATCGTGCAGTCCGTACTCTGCCTGAATAATTTCATTTGCAGTAATTCTTTTTAAGACTTCTTCACATTTCTTCTTGCTTAAAATCTTCATTCTGAACCACCCACTTTCAATAAATCCATAAACTTCTCATACTGCTTTTGTGATACTTTGTTGTGTTTCTTATCGTCTCTGATTTCGATTTTAAGGTGCTTTTCAGCGATAGACGATAATTCCCTCGCTAACACCTTTTTGCCTTGCTGTATGCCGTCTCTGTAGCCTTTAGAGGGCTTAAATTCATTTATCTTTTCCTTGCCCTCTCCCTGACCGCCAGCCGTCTTGTTGTATCTACACTGATAGCCTCTTTTTGTGTATTCCAAAATCCAATATTGCTCCATTTCGTCAAGCTTGTCTTTTGGATAGTACATAACATTCAATTTCCAGCCATAAGGATTTTTTTCGCTATAAAATCCTCTTTTCTTGATTGATAAATCTATATGCTGATAGCCTGTCAGGTGCGATATACTGCGTTCTAAGCAATCTACGCTTTGGCCGATATAAAAGTACGATATTCCGTTTTCATCGGTCCTAGTGTAGAAGTAAATACCACTTTGATTCTTCATATCGGGGCAAGCGTTTAATATGCGTTCTCTGTTCTTACTTTTTATGGCATATAATTGTTTATAATTTACACTTGGCATTTCTCTTACCTCCTAATATCTAAATCGCGTAATATTAGTATCGTCTGACCAACAGCCGAATGTATCGTTATTGCCATAAGCTTTGACGCTTACTGTAGCTCCGTCCATACCATCTGCGATGAAATCATCAGTGTAATTAGTGCGGTAAAACGCTGTATAAGTCGTGTCGTATTCTTTCCATGTTCCATCAGCCTTTGTGATTCTTACTTTGTAAGACGTTGCATTTTCGACTTCTGACCACTTGAATGCCACATAGGCGTAATGAAAATACCTTGATGCACTCTTGTAGTAAGATGCATATTTCACCACCGGAGTAGCGAGGACGCATTTCTCGAGCCAATTTTTTACAGCATTGTTAATAGCATCTTCTAAAGCACCATCAGGCTGAAAGTTGATATCTGGAATCTTCACAGATGGTGGTTTAAGTGGTGGCGTACATGCCGACACCGGCACCACATTAAAAACCCCCATTGCAATCACACAAGTCATAGCTATTGTTCTTTTCATTTTTCTACACATGGTTTTATCCTCCTTTAGTTTGTTTGCGTCAATTAATCTCATACTTACTCCTTTGCACTTCGTTTCACAATCTCAACGGCTTCTTTCAATGGTACCATTCCTATATGCTTTGACAGCATGCTTCTTTCCCCCAACTGTTCCACAACTTTGTCTACATCATAAGCGGTCGGATATTTATCCAGTAATAGCAATACTGTATTTGTATTGAGTAAAGTTCCATTACTTAAAGTAACCGATTTTAAATCTTTCTTTAGTGTGTCTACGTCAATCAATCTCATTCTTATCACGCTCCAATAATATGCATTCAGTTTCAAAGAGTTTTTCAGATATATCTTTTGAATTAACTCTGCTCTCAAATTCCTTGATAAAATCTCTGTATGCCTGTTTTCTAACTTCTCGGTCATGCTTGGTGCAATCAAGCTTATCGAATGAGATATTGATTTTTCTGATAATACTGTAACTTGATTTATCAGAATTGATATTCATGTATCTTTCAGTGCATATTGGCATAATGCCATTTTTCTGTAGCAGTTCTGTAATCTGAAATACAAACGCTCTTACAACTGCAATATCTTTTTGCTCCGACATATCCTTTGCAATATTTGCAAATATTTTATTCGTATAATCCATTATTTTCCCTTTCTAGGACAGCCGTTATTTGACTGCCCTATAATCAACCAACTCCTAGTTAAATGGTAATTCCTCATCAATACCATCAGGGATTGACATAAAGCCATCATCGGGTTTTGGCTGTGGTTCTGCGCTGCTGCTTGAATTTTTACTGTCGCAAAATTCCAACTTAGATATGTTGCAATCGTTAGTGTAGACTGTGTTTCCGTCTCTATTCTTGTAACTGCCTGTAGTCCACTCACCGATAACCGCTATCTTTGAGCCTTTAAATACGTGCTTTTCTACTGTTTCAGCAATCTTGCCAAAAGCCACGCAGTTAATGAAATTTGCCTTATCGTCTTTCTTCTTAAAATTCTTGTCAACGGCAAGTGTAAATCTTGCTATTGCCATTGCATTTTCGCCCTGTGAATATCTAATCTCAGGGTCCCTAGTTAATCGTCCTAAAAGTGCTACAATGTTCATTATTTTTCCTCACTTTCTTCTACTTTCACTTCTGATTGAAGCCATTTTAGTAAATCTCCATAACTGTCATGGATTTCCTCTTCCTGCTCTGTATCAAGATTATAAATCGACTTATAGGGCTCTTCATCCTTTTCAAAATCGCACATATTGTGAATCCATTCTGCTAACTCTTCATCCGACATATTCCTTATTCTGTCGGAATTGGTTTGTCTGTCACTTTCTACTATCTCAAAATATTCACCAATGAACTCTAATACAGTTTTTAAATTGTACGAGCTGTACCCGATGTTGTAGCCATCCTCACCAACATTTCTGTACTGCACGCTATAATAAGGTTTACTATCTATCATTTCCATTATAATAGACAAATCGGTTACTCTTTCTTCTTTTATTTCGCTCATTCCAATGCCCTCCACACATCATTAGGTTTATTTATATTCCACACACTAGGTATTGTGTCTTTAACTAGACATAAACCCTTTTCATTTTCAATTTTCCCAAAAGGACAAGTTAGGCAGTCGTTATCCTCACACACTGTTTTAATGATTTTCAGCGCAGTCAGAATACTTTTCGTCTCGACCGCTACTCCGTCAACTTCTTTCTTCATTTTCTCCACCTCTCCATTACTGCTCCTTTCCACCTTTAATTACTTCATCAATGTATTTCTGACAAGCGTTTACACATTCCTCCTGTGTTTTAAATTTTATGCCATTCCACAAGCTGTTGTACCTTATATCTCTTTCATCATTAGACGATATGCAATAATACCAAATATCATCATTAGAAGAATAGTTAATATGGCACTCAAACTTTTTGTACTTGCCTTTGTAGAATTTGCTACTATCAAGTCTTTCTGAAACATCTTTAAGTCGCATATCAATTCTCCTTTCTAAAACGGACACTCTTTTTCTTTGTGCTTAGCAAATAATCTCTTTATCCACTTAGGTAACACACATTTCCAAACTGGAACATTAAAATATCCATTTTTATCAAACAAGCACCCGCAATCATCACATTCTCCCTCATAGCTCATGGTTTCCCAACCACAAGGGCAATTCTCGCAATCGTTATCATACCAACAGCTAACTTCTGTGTAGTGCTCCCACTTATTGGAATTTTCAATAGGCTTTGAATATTTGAATGTTGAAATTCTCACATTTCCAAATCGTTTGTCTATTTCAATATCTCTATGTGTTTTGAATAACTTCATTTTTACCTCCTAAAAAGGGCACTCATTAGGATTAGCAAGTAGCCATTCCTTATTGCGCTCCGCAACATCTACATTTGCCCCATAAGCAACTTTTTTCATCTTCTCGATAAAACTATCACTATCAGCATTTTCTGCCGATAGATGGCACATTATGACGTTCTCCAAGCTGTCTGAATAATTTGCCTTAACAAAATCACAAGCCGTGTCAATACTTAAGTGACCTCTGAAAACGTGATTAGCTTTGCCTGTGTTATCCCTGTCGATTAAATCCTTGTCATAATTCACACCTAAGAGAATGTGGTTTATGCCCTTAAACTTCCACTTGATTAGTTCACAATCGGTTATATAAAGCATTCTCCCCATTTCCTTGTGAGTAATCAGAAAGCCATATATCGGGCAAGGTTCGCCATTTGCGTCTGTATGTGTCCAGCTTCCATCCATCGTTGTTAAATCAAAAGGTTTTACTGTAAATCCGCCCATATTCATTGATTTACAGCTATCGCCTAAATATGGGGCAAGTATCGGTATTCCCATAGGCTTAAAATCGTTTAATGACTTGCTGTGGTCTAGAGGTGGGCATGACTTATTATCATGCCCCTTATCCCCCTTATATGCCAATCTAAGCCTTTCTTAATCTCCTTAATTGGTATTCCACAATCAAGGATAAGTGTTTCTCCACTGTCGGAAGTTAGCAGATAGCAATTTCCGGCTGACGATGAGCCTAAGCATTTAAGTTTCATATGCAACCTCCGCAACAACCATAAGGCACATTAGTAGTAAATACCTCGTCTATTTCGCTTGCATACTTGCGGTATTCTTCAGGTATTTCAGATACATCTATTTGCCATTCTCCTTTATAGGCTTCATAGTTTCTAATATATCCGCCGGAGTGCCAAAATATAGGGTATATGCCTTTGCGCTCACTCATTCTGCTACAATACATACTCCCGAATATTACTTTTTCTCCGTCAATTTCGAGTGTCAAATCTCCACAGCATAAATTAGGATATTTACCTGTGTAGCTTATGAATTTGACATGCTCGGTTACACTTTCTTTATTTGAATTGATTAGCATACTCGCACCTCTATTTCATCATCCTGTGGGAACTGAAAGATGGCATTGTTGATAAAATCCACTTTTGACGGCTGATTTTCGGCTCGCACCATAACACCAAATTTCTTTAATCTTTCAAATTCCTTTGCCACATCGTCTGAAATATCAACATTCTGCATTACGATAGGCATACCGATATATGCTTCTCTTAGCATTTCCATAGCCTTAATTGCCTTTGCTTCGGTGGAATACTCAGCAATTTGCATGTCATCACTAAGTGACTCAACGCCTGTTAAGTTTTTATTCAGAAAATAAATTCTTGACCTGAATCTCTGAATAATCACCTCTTCATATGGCATATCAATTGTTCCGTCCTGTGAAATTACTCTCATATCAGCCCTCCTCACTCTGCATGAATGGCGGTAGCTCCTCTGACTGCTTGTCGGCTGTGTCGGTCGGTTCTACATCAATTATGCTGTCCTCGTCAAAATCAACGCTATTTGCGCTTTCTTTGATTTCATCAGCAACAACCTTTTCTGTATCAAGTTTTACATCTGATACATTTTGAAATTCCTCTTGTGCATATAAACCTTGAAATCTATCTGGAAACGCTTCTCTTAAGGCCTGTACAACAGCTACTTTTCTAATCATTGTGGCTGGTTTTTTCGCCCATTGGCTGTTAAGCGAACCATCTTTTTTTCTTCCTGCGTACTCATAAAAGCCTACTGACTGATACTCGTCCTCTTTTCCGTCAATAAAGATTTTCGCCCAGCCGCCTACGATAGTTTCGTTAGGTAAAGCCATTGTTCCCTCTCGCTCTTCAACAGCTCCGTCCTTTTTAATTACAATAATTCCTGCTTTCTTTCCCTTATATCGTGGGTCCGCATTGGCTCTCTTTGTAAAAACGTCTTTTCCAGTAACTATTGTGGCCGGGTCGTTGCTTCCATACTTAATAAGGTATGCTTCTCTCAAAAACGGATTTAAGTGCTGGTATCTGCATAATGACATAAACATCATTACTTCTCCGTCAGATACATTGCCGCCGCCACTTACAAGGTATCTTCTTATCATTGTTGGAGAAATTTTTACCATTTCCCCATTTGATTCATACTCAACTGTCTGTGTATTCTCTGCCATAATTAATCCTCCTAAATCTCATTGAAAACCTGAACCGCAAACAGTTCATTAGGTGTCTGCTTGAATAAAACTCCGTCAGATATGACTGTATACATATATCCGTCATACTTAAGCTCTACAGTATGTTTCTTACCGCCCATGTAATAATTTCTTTTCTTAATACTCATGTTGAACCTCCTATAATCCAAGTAACTTTTTAATCACTTCTCTCATTCTCTCGGTTTCGCCACTCAACTGCTTCTCGCTTTTATCAGCAAGTCTAATCACTATTTTGTACTCTTCCTCTGAAACTGTCTCTTTAAGCGCACGTAAAACAGTAACCGCCTCTGCCATAACATGGCTTTTTATGCCTCTAAATGTAACTTCTCCGTCTTCTGCTTTAATCATTCCTATTCCTTGCTTTCATTTATTATTTTTAATTCAGCTTTGAGTTTTTCAACTTCTTCCAGCTTGTCTGCAATTCTTCTTTCCGCCCTGTTTCGGAATGCCTCTTTTGCATATTCAAAGTTAGGTTCTGTAAGAAACATGCAATTAAAGTTAGTTATTCGCCCAACATCATCTTTCTTTGCCGTACTAAGGTAGTCTGGAAAAACTCTATCAACAGCCTTGTATGTCTTGGGTTTCTCTTCCGCTTCGCATTCCTTAACGCATAAGCCTTTAGGATTGCTACTATCTGCGTCTAAAATGTAAAAGTATAATTTCATATCACACCGCCTCAATCACAAGCTCTTTGTCCTGTGTATGTTTCAACATAATCAACTGGTTATCAATCTGCGGTATTCTCCAATCGTCAACGCTCTCTGTATCATCAATAATAATTGGAAAATTAACGCTTGCCACTTTCTGAAAAGCCCGGCATATGTCAACTTCTGTCAGCATTCTTGCCCCATGATTAAGATTTCTTGCATATGCTTCACCATTGTAAACAAAGTCGCAGCACTCCTCGGTATCACCATTTAAGAGTGGTCTAAACAGCTTTGCTGTGGCAAAATTCAGATACTTATTAACATCGGCCTGTAAAAGCTCGTTTTTCTTTCGAGTAAACTCTTTCAGCAAATCAAGCTTTCTTTCCCAATCAGCAATTTCTTGATTGAGGTCTTTTCTCTTATCTTCAAGGTCGGCTATGCTATCGTCTATACGCTTGTTATTTGCCACACCAAGCTCAATCTTTGTATCAACCGATGAAACTTGCCTTAACAGTTCGCTTCGCTCGTTTTTGAGCTTTCTGATAAGCTCTGATGTGTCGTTTTCGTCTGCAAGGGCTTTCTCCTTTTCTTCGATTGTAGCTTTAAGTGCCTGATACTCACTGTTGCCTGTCATATCAACATCAGTAGGTACCATTCCAAGCTCCATTTCAGTACCATCGCGTCTTATCGTCAGCTCCTTAAGTTCTACCCCAAGGTCAGCTATTTCTTTTTTCTTATCCTCAATGGCCTGTTTAAGCTTCTTGCTATCGCTTGACAATGCATTTCCCTTATCTTCAAGCTCTTTAAGGTTCTTTGCTTTTCGCTCGTCAAACTCATTTCTCATGCTCTCTATCTTATCTTCCGGCAACTTCTGACCGCACATCGGGCAATTAACACTGCTTTCATCAAAGGCAAGCTCCTTTGCTTTTTTCCAATCAGCACGTACCTTTTCCAAGTCTCTTGCGAAATATCTAATTTCTCTTTCAAAGTTTTCGATTCTAGCTTTTCCGGCTCTTATTATCGACTCTCCTTTGTGGATTGAAGCATTGAAATCATCAAGCTGTGCCTGTAGCTCCATGCGCTTTTTCTGATTGTCAGCATTAGCTTTTCTTTCCATGTCTGAAAGCTCAAATTTAAGGTTCATAATGTCCTCTGTAGCTTTCTGCTTGCTCTCTAAAATTTTGTTATAGTCGGACAGCTTATCTTCAATTTCCTTAAGCTGCGGCTCATAGGTTTTCTTCTGCAATTCAAGCTCTGCAAGGTCTGTATACTCATTGGTGGAATGAATTGTATCAATCCTTGTTGAGATTTCGTCTCTTTCCTTGACAAGTCCTTTTGAGCCATTCCTACCGCCTGTGCCGTTTAGCTTGCCACGGCATACTTTTTTAAGTTGGTCTACATCCCCATCATCAAACATCGGCTTAAGTTCAGCAAACTGCGGAAATATGACGCAGATTTCTTCATCGGTATGTGTACCAAAATAGCTTGCAAGTGCTAATCTCTGCTCTGCCTGTGACTTGTTAAGTAATGTCATGGCATTTAAGCTGAATGGCAATACTCCAAGCTCTGCTATGTTGTCATTGATGTACTGATTGTAGTCAGCCATCTTGTAAGGCACATCGTTAATTGAGTAATCGGTAACACTACCTGTAATCTCACCTTTTTTGTTGCGTTTCTGCCTTGTAACCTTTTTCAGAGTCTTTGCTTTTCCGTCAATCTCAAAGGTGACAGCTCTCACAATGTCAACATCGTCAATCTCAACTCCATTTTCATCGTGAGGTCTTATGCCTGTAATCTCTCTGTCATTCTCATCGTGACAATTCAGCACATCAAGAATAATTCTCTTAACTGTTGATTTGCCGACTTCATTCTGACCGGACAACACAGTTTTCATTGAAAAATCTGTGTCTAATGTGTTTTTGCCGTAGAATTTACAAAAATTCTGCGCAAATACGTGTGTAATCTTCATTGCATTTCCTCTCTTTCTATTTGTTTATGGTTTTTAGAATTAAATTTCCGTGCAGGCTTGATTTCTTCACTACTCTTAAGTATGAGTCCGACTCCGATACAAAAAGCCACTCACTCGGCACGTAATGAGCCTTGTTGAGCAATAGCTTCTGCTCTCTTGTTAATGGCTTCAATCTGTATCTTGTATCACCCAGCCTAATCCGTCTTACATTGTCGCTCATTTAGTTTCTCCATTTCTTTATCTAGTAGCGCTTGAAAGTCAAATGATTTGTTTTTGTGCCGTTTAGCTCGATATAGTTCTTGTAGGTAATCGTTAGCACTCTGACGTTTCAATTGGCTACCAATCGCAGTAGATGTCAAGGTTTCCATTTCCACTTCCCTCGTCATATACAATTCCTTGTATGCCAACAGGAGTATCAACTACAGTTCCATGTGGTAAATCATCACTTGCAATTACAACGTATTCGTTTTCATCAACCACTAATCCATGCTCATTCAGATGCCTACCCGGAATATTTAGACCGCCTCCAGGTAACACTCTCTGTGAGTACCACGTATAAGTGTAATCGCCATATCTGACTCGCCCTAGCTTCTTAAACCGGCTACAACTGTATTTCTTACGACAAGTTGGGATTTCCGGCTCTACATAGGCCTGCTCAACTACAACTGGCTCATTCTGAATTACTGTTGGCTCAACCTTTCCAAGCATTACGCTATTTAAATAGGAAGAAACTCCGGCTGTCAGTTCAACTTTGCTATCTGCTTTCGCTGCTATTGGCTTTAAGGTCATAGTTCCAATTATTGAAATTGATAACATCAATATCAGTTTTCTTTTTCTCATGCGGTTCACCTTCCTCTATGAGACATATTGCAATCAGTATCAGCCAAAATACTGTTACGATTGCTCCAACGATGATACTTGCTGTCTTAATTCCGTATGCCACCGATAATCCAAGGAAAAATGCAAATGCTAATCCTCCGAAAATCAAATAGCCACAGCCGGTATAGAATTTTTCTTTTAAAGTTCTTTTTCTCATACAATTACCTCACTATGCAAAACTCTGTTGAGCGTTTGCATCATGAATAAGCTCATCAAGATACTTAGGTACGACATAGCAATCAATGAACTCATGCACATCGTCTATATACTTCCTCTTGATACTCTTATAAGTAGATACGCAACCATACTCACGCTTTAACTGTGTCCATATGTCAGAAAATGTCTTATGTCTGATACTGTTATCCCTGTATGCTTCGCTCTGCTTGCCACCGAGGATATTTACAACTCTGCGCTTAACGTGCTGTTGTATCTCGTCAATATCGCAACTGTAAAGTGGTACATTTTCCTTAAGCTCGCTCACATCATCTTTGATGTCGTTTACTTTCTGCTCTAATTCTGTATAGCCCTGTGCCAAAAGTTGTATCTGACCGCCCGTTGTCTTTGGCATACCATAACCGCCTGTTTTTCTGATTGACGGAAGTACCTCGTCCATTACCCACCGCTCAAATTTCTCTGCACTAGGCAATTTTGATTTCATAATGAGTCGGTATAAATCTCCCTCATTTATGTATGACATAGACTGCACTCCACTAGATGTAGGGGTGTCACGTTTCGTTACTCCCTTGCAATGGTCATTAACTGCCTTGCGTGGATTTGTATACCCAAGTGCGGTTGCCACATCTGTTGCTACGAAATATGGCTTTCCGTCAATTTCTGTCATTCGGACTTCTCCGAACTCTTCATTGTTGAAAATTTGTAAATCGTTCATGTTTTCTCCTTTCTACTCGATAAAATAAGAAACTTCTACGCCAAAATAATTAGCAATCTTAATTAGCTTGTCTGTTTTTGGCATTGATTTTCCCGACTTCCAATCCGAAAAAGTGCTTCGCGCCATTCCAAGCTCTTCTGACAGTTTGTAAAACGAAACGTCTCTAGCTTTTATGAGCGTGTCAAGTTTTTTAAAGCTCGCCTGTCGTTTTTTCTTATTCAATTTCCCATCTCCTTTCTTGACAATAGTTAGGAAATCCGTTACTATAAAAAGCGCCATATTAGGCAAAATACGCTAGGAGGTAAAACCTTGAAAGCAATTTTGATTTTGCCTGTTCCATATTTGCGAGGTCGCATTTAAAATGTAGCAATCGGTGTAGCGCATTTTGGGCAGTAAAGCTCGATAAAAAATCATGGTTGGCATGTCCGATAATATGCCGTGCTACGCTAGATACTCCTCTCAATCCGTCAGCTAATGGCAATTAGACTGCTGAACTTAAACTGCATAAGTGACGGAACATTTAAAGAAGCATTGGTACTACACAGTGCGTCGAAAGACTGCAAAATGTATGTGGTGTAAAAAATAAGGCAACGGCTGTTGGTGGTAGTACACTAACAGCTTTTGTTTTTAGTTCAAAAATCCTAACTAAGTCTTGATAAAAATTAGAAAATCGTGTATACTATGAATTGTCCAGAAACATAATATTATTTTCTCAATTTTATTTTTTATTGAGTTGAGATTTCCTAACTTCTTTTTTTATTCTACATTAGGAAGTCTTATTTGTCAACCCCAAATGTTGAGAAATCACAACTTTTTTTAAAGGAGATTTTCTATGTACGAAAGATATTGTAAATTAAGAGACTCAAAAGGGTTAAATGATTCAGAAGTGGCTAAATATGGCGGTTTCCCTAAAAGTACTTTTTCAGATTGGAAAAAAGGAAAGAGCTGTCCAAAATTGTTTAAGCTGGTAAAAATTGCAGAATGTCTTGATTGTTCACTTGATTATTTAGTTACCGGAAAAGAGCACCATTCAGTTGTCGAGGAGGCAACAAAAGACTTGGCTCTATCGAAAATGGATAGCAAAATCAAGGACTACGCGTTGAAATTATCTAAATTGTCGGATAAAGAGCAAGAAAATATTATGAATTTAATAGATATGATGTATGAAAATACTCAAAATAAATTAAATTAATAAGAAAGGTGGTATTTTATTATGAGTAAAACTGTTAAATGTCCTAAATGGGGTTGTGATGGTGTTGGCATACCTGTTGATACCAAGAAAAAATTTTCATTCGGCAAAGCACTTGTTGGCAACACAGTAGGCGGTCTCTTCGGACCTGTCGGTGCCGTTGTCGGTACTGCTACCGGAATTAAAGGCAAGAACGGTAAAACAAAGTTTGTGTGTTCAAAGTGCGGTAACGTTTGGGAAAAGAAAATATAACCACAAGGCAGAGTTTTTACTCTGCCTCTATTTTTCCTTTAATAAATATGTACAAGTACAATAACAGGTCTTTATCTTCCAAGCCCTCAATCATTTTAATTATTTCATCCTTATATTCCATACAACACTACCTCCGATACATCAATTATAGAACATTTGTTCTTAAACGTCAATAAGGACGGCAGAAAAATCCACCGCCCTACCGAAACTTGAAGAGTTCTCTTGTTTGAGAACATCATTACTGTATCACTTTAAAGTGTTTTATTTTGTCGAATATTGACAACATGGACTGTAAAGAATAGAATAGCAAAAAGAACTACAAAAGGAGATGTTAATATGGCAAAAACAAATAAATGCAATTCCTACGTCATCAATGGTCAAAAAATCAATGTTAATGATATAATCAAGCATTATAATGGTAACTTAGGCATGGCTTGTAATGAAATATCGCAAGAGACTTTGGTTTCATTTGAAACAGCCAAATATTATGTAGAGCTGTGCCAAAAAGATGAGCCATTCGTTAAGCAAAATTCAACAATAAGCTTCACAAGTGGCATTCTCATAGCCGTTCCGCTTATAATGTTTATTGCAACAAAAATAGGATTCTTTCCGGTGGACAATGACCTTTTTATCGCTATGTTTGGCTTAATTTTTGTGTGTTGCTCTATTGCTTCAATTATTCTAGGAATAGTTGATTTAGCATCTAAGAATGAAATTCCGCGCAATCATGGCGGTTCTATCTTTGGCATTGTTGCTTCTGCGCTGATGTGGCTTGATTTTATTTTTCATTGAACTATGGAGAGGTTTCCCTCTCCTTTTTATTCTAATTGTGAAGTAATGTACTCATATTCCTCTTGCGATATTTTACCGCTTGCTACTCTGTCGAGTAATTCTTCCTTGGTTACTCTACCACTCTCGTATAGCCTTTTAAGACTTTCAACTAATATTCTCATGTTAAAGCACCCCCTCATCCATTAACTGTCTTGTATAGTTGTCTATTGCTTCCTCATCGGAGTGCTCGTTAATCTCTTTTGCTTGCTCCATAGCAATAAGATACTGTGAGTATTCGTCCTGTGTCAGCTCACGCTCCTCGTACTCCCAATGTTTAGGCTTATAAGTAAAATCATCCTCACTCCCTGTCGCTTCAACCGATTTAATGTTTTTTCGCTGATAAACGATATTCGGAGAAGATGTTGTGTCAATGTTAAGCGGTTTGTCCGATTGCATACTTTCTACGAGCTTGTATTTTGTCATATTATGCACCTTGCCTTTCTGTCTACTGTTGAAATTTTGTGTTTTAGTTTTCCGAAATCTATAAATGGTTTAATATGTTCCCTGTAATAATCGTAAATATCGCAATTTTTAATCCACGCAAGAGCGGAAATCATTTGTTTTGAGTCAAATATTGTAACCTTTGTTTTTCGCCATATTCTAACTGCCTTGGCTCTTATTTTCTTAAGGATTGTTTTTCTTAAGATAGTTCTATTCCTATAGAATTTATACCCCATAAAATCAAGCGGTCTGCCGTATGTTGCCGGCTTTCCATTCTTGCCGACATATGGATTTCGGGGCAAATAGTGAAAACGAAATATCTGCCAGTTTGTTTTGACTGTCAAGCCTAATTTTGCAAGGCTGTTATCAATCACGGCTTTTACCTTGTGCAATTTCTTTTTGCTTGCACAAAATATAGCCATATCGTCAACATAACGTGCATATTTCAGTTCAATGCCAAGCGATTTAATTTTATGGTCAAGCTCACTTAAATACCAGTTAGCGAGCCATACAGAGGTATAAAAGCCAAGTGGTAAGCCATTCGGCACGCAATATATAACATTTTCAACAATCCGCATGAATTTAAAATCTTTGATTTTAGATTTAAGCTTTTCAATTAATTTATCCTGTGGAATACTAGCGTAAAATTGCTTCACATCAAGTTTATAGCAATACTTAATATTTTTACCGCCTTGCCTTATCCATTTGCATATGCACTTCTTGCCATACGCACCGCCACGCTTAGGAACCGAGCCGTAACTGTGCTCATACATTCCCTTGTTAAACATGGGTTTAAGCACGTTCACTATCATGTGATGTACTATTGACTCCATAACTGTCGGTATTACTATCTTACGTTTCTTTCGTGATATTCCGTCATATATTTCTTTGGGTTTATGCTCAAAAGGTGTGAAGTTAATCGCATATTCTCTAATTTTGGGTATGTATGTATTAAGGTCTAATAAAATTTTCCTAACCTTGTTTCTTTTCTTTTTACCCTTAGAGAAGTTTTGAATTGCAAGTTTTATATTTTCGTCTGAAATAAATTCAGCATATAGATTTCTGTATGTTCTCATACGTATTCTCTTCCTATCCTCTCTACCACGTTCGATTATTTCCTACTACTAGCAGTAGCTTGCATCGAGTTAATTTTTACCAAGGGGTACGGAATTTAGTCTGCATTCATTTTATCCCATGAATGATAGGTACAGAAGCCCCGAGGTTCCACCCCGCGTCACCGGCCTCGTTGTTCAAGTTCACGTAAAACGCGCCACAATGCCGACCGTTGTTCAGGTTGCCACCGAAAAGAGCAAAGGCGCAGACTAAACCCCTTATATAAAATTAACTACACACGTTTATAGTTACAAATTTTCTTAGGAGAAACGTGGTTTCTCCCTTTCTGCTTAGGCAGAAATTCCCTCTTCCCTGTTGCAAGTTATTTGTAGGAAAGAGAAGCCCCGAGGGACCACCCCGCGACACCGGCCACGTTGTTCAAGTCCACGAAAAACGCGCCACAACGCCGACCGGCGTTCAGGGCGCCACCGAAAAGAGCAACGGCTATAATTGCAATGTTAAACCAACAACCATCAGGATAATAGGTCGATGATGAGCCTGTGATTGATGTTGGAAACATGCCTAATGCCGTATACAGCATATCTTTGATATATCCACCACTTGTACCACTAGGAGTTGAATTAGGTATCTCGATATATCCTGTTCCATCAGTGTTATAGTTAGTTGCTTTGCTCCCATCCTTTGTTGATGGAGATAGCTTGACTTTTGCTATACCATTAGCTAGGATAAGTCCGGCTGTTCGTCTCCACTGATTGCCGTAGTAATTCTCCATACCAAAGACTTTAACTCCGGCTTTTCCGACATTCTCGCCCCAAAATAAGCCTTTGTCATTCATTGTGCCGGTCTTAAGCAATAAGTTTTCATCACCGGCATTTTCGCTCATGCCTCGTCCGAATACATCTTGCGTATCAGTAGACTTTCCCATGATGATAAGCAAAATATTAATCAAGAGTCTGTCAACATACTGCTCGATTTCATATCCTGCACCATTGGCTCTTGCATATGCCATTTCTTGACTGGCTGATTTTGATTTAATGACTGCTTGGCCACTTATTGAGCGTAGCTTATTGCTGCTGTCAAGTGAGCCGTTATAAATTGGTGTATAAAAATGAGATTTTTCATTGCTGTTAATGTCGATGAAATTCAGATTTTTAAAATCTTTATCAGCTTGATAGTTAGCAACATAAAGACTTGCACTGTTTGGGTTGCCTTTGTTGGGTGCAATTTTCCACCATATAATGTCTGTGCCGTTGCCCCATTCCATCATAGCATTTCCATCGTAATCAATGCTTGCTACATCTGACGCACCGCCATCTATTTTTTTAGTCAAGTCATTCTCGTTGAGGTAATAGTCAACCTGTCCATTCGTTTTGAGCATACATGGTTTTGGCATAAAAAAGGCATTCGCCCATGAGCCATAATCAAAAGTTCCGTTCGTGAAATTCATGTGTGCTGGAGTCATGCCTACTGCGTCAGCTAAATATCTGACTCTAGTTTTTGGGTTACTATCCGCGCCGTTAATGTGAACACCATAAACAACTCTTCCCTCACTTAATTTTGTACCAAGGGCTTTAATACTCTCAACAATCGCTTGCCCTGTTGTATCTGATATAATATCTATTCCGCTCATATTAGTCCTCCTTACTTACGTTGAGTAATCCGGCACTTGTCACGGAAAAAGTAATGCCTTTTCCATTTGCTTTCTGCTCGACTAGCCCAGCTTGTTGCTCCGCTTTTTTCGCGGCTTCATTTGCAGCCTTTGTAGCTGCATTTGCTTGGCTTACAGCCGTATCAACCTTTCCTGAAATTTGTGTGACCTCGTTTGCTTTTTGTGAAGCAGTTTGTGCTGATTTTTGAGCCTGTGAAGCAGAATTGCTTGCCGAAGTAGCTTTTTCTGTCGCAGTTTGTGCTGATTTTTGAGCCTTTGATACGGATTGCTCTATGTTTTCAAGATAACTCCGAAAAAGTCTTTGAACTTCAACGTCAAAATCCTCAACAGTTCCCATTCGCTTAACGACTCCCGGTGCGAAGCACATCCATATCTGCTGTTTTTTCGTGTCAGAGTCAGTCGATACCGCCCATTCTCCAGCCTTCATTTTTGAGGGGTCAAACTGCGCGTATGCCCCTCGTCTCATTTGAATTGCCATAAATTACGCCTCGCTTTCATCAATTATCTCCATTTGCCTAAAACGTGAAGTTGTAAATACAATTGTTTGTTTGTTTCTGCAGCAGCCGAGTTTATACAAAACCACAACTCATTACTGCTCCATCTTGTAAAAAAAATAGAATACAACCCGCCGGCGCTACAAAACACAGTACCTGTAGTATGTAAGATACTTTTTATTCCGTCTGGCATATATACGCTTCCATAAGTATAATACAGACTACCATATTTAGAGCCAAACGAGACAGTCGCGGGAAAACTTCCCCACATTTCTATATATCCATCTGTCCACTGTCTCCAATACCAGCCGTTTTCATTGGTAAATGTTTTTGAGCCAAAAACAGTTTCAACCCCATTAAGAGTCAAATTGTTTGCGGTAATGTCAACGTTAGTTCCACTTACATTAACCGTTTCACCGTTTATGCTTGCAAAGCCACCGCCACAGCCCATACCGCTAGTATGTCCTCCAACGTTTGAAAAAAGGTTTGCTCCCTCTGGATTTACTGTAAGATTATTATCAATATCATTTCCACTGTAATTTCCGCTTATTTTTGTCCCTGTCTCCGCGTCTTGCGCCCAAAAACTTTGATTGAGTCCTGTGGACGGATTGACAACATCAACATTGAAAGCTTTTGTAAATTCGCCGTATGCTCCTACAATTTTTGGGGAAATAACATACTCTTTTCCTATTTGCGTATAGCCAATATTGTCTTTTAATTCGTTTAACTTATCGTTTGTTGCAAAATCGGGTTGGTCTGAGATATTGTTCCACGAAATACTCACTCCGTCAGCGAGCGTAATGCCCTTGTTATCAAGTGTAATCAGAATGTTTCCGTTTGCGTCTTTGACATACTGCTTGCCGTTTGTATTATTCTCACCGCCTAAAGTGAGTGTGCCACCATGCGCCCAGTCAAAATTAATGCCGATAGCCGACATAATATTGAAAATAGCGTTTCCGTCTTTATCAATTCCGGCTTTCCATGTCTTGCCGTAATCATTCGATACAGCCATGCCATTAGCTGTCATTTTCCACTGTATATTGCTCGAATTAAGGTCGGCTTTATTGTGCATAATGTAAATGATTGAGCCATCCTCTTGTTTCTGCTCGGTCTTAAAAAGTCCGAGTGATTGAGACATTAGCTGTGTCAGTAATTGCATTTGCTTGTCATATACACTTAGTTGTGCCTGCGCAACTTTGCGCGCTTGTACGACAGCCTTTGTCTCACTACTGAATTTATCAGCACTATTCCTTGAAGCATTTTCAGCGTCACATGAAATTTTTGTACCGCTTCCAACTGTAAACGTTCGGTTGGAAATAAAACAGCTATAGGCATTTTGCTTGCGGTCTGTCACAAGTGCCACATCTCCGCTCTCAATCAATGGGTTTGACAAGAGCGTAGCATCAAGAGGTCTGAACCTCATGCCACCGATTTTTTTGAAGATATAATTTGCAACTGTCTGTGCCTTGTCTGCCGAAATAAACGGATTATCAGAGATTGAGACTACATATCCCTCTTTTCCGGCAAGCGCATTAACATCTTTTGCCTTATCCTCTTTTGAGGTTACAGTTACCTTTACCCCGGTGATAACAACATCATCGGTCGCAACATTCAAGTCTTTTTGCGTGTAAATATTGTGGTAATTTCTCGACTCCGTGAATGTTCCGCCATCAACACTATCTCCACTTGAATAGTCGGTGAAATTTCCACCATCAACACTATCTCCGTCAGAGTATGGTGTAGTTTTCGTGCTAAAAGTTCCACCATTGTAACCCTGACTGTCGAACTGACTCATATCATACCAACCGATAAGCAATTCGCCATCGTGACCGCACTTGCCCCACAATCCGCTCAACTGTAAGATGTAAGCTATTACCTGTCCATATGTGAGTTTTTGATTATCGCTTGGTATCTCGTTAATCACGTAATCAGAGTTATCGAATCTCGCCATAGTAAAAGGTACATCGCACTTAATACAAGCGTCTCTGACTACCTCATACGCTGTCGTAGGGTAGCTTAAATTGCTGTCATATTCACGATTGAAATTATTAATATTGTCAAGGCAAGTAAGTGTTATAAGTGAGCCGTCATAGCTTGTCTCGCTGACTCTATACTCACCGATTTTTAGCTTTTCGGTTGTGCCGTCAGAAAAGCTTTTTGAAACGTATGCCGTTACGCTTGCCTTATCAAAATCATACTTACTGTAATCTTCATAAATATTATTCAGCTTAATTTTCAGTTTTCCGGCAACCAAAGCCCCGATTGTGAAAGTGCCATTGCTCGATGTTGAGTCATTAACCTCGAAGCCATTCGCCCACAGTTCACTATCACTAATAGGGATTTTTTCACCGCTTGCCGTAACTATGTCGGCAAAACAATTTACATTTATATCATTATCGAGCATTACCGCCCTTTGCCATTTAGCCGATACGTTTAGCATTAAATCGCCCCCTATACTTCTATGAGGTCAAAGCTCAATGTCTCATACCTCTTATTGTTAATAGTCCATATCTTGATAGGTGCGCTCCTATCACCCACATAGAATGTACGTGTTTCATCAGTGCCACTCATAGCGTCAGGATATGTCACTCTGATATATTCGGGGTTTACCATTTGAAGTATCTTTGCTGTCCTAGCCGTGTCTGTACCACTCCATGACAATTTAAGCTGTCGTTTCTGTGCTATTCTGTTTTTATGCATTTGAGCGTCCTGTGTACGTCCACTGTCGCTTGCAGACACATCAATCATGCCCCATTCAAAAGTTGACGGAGTAGGTAATTCCACTCCGTCTACTAACATCATTGCCATATTGTTACCTCGTAAAAAGACACCCGCGCAAGGGTGAGTGTCTTAGCCAAATTCATTTGCTACAATATATCGTTGTCCGTGCTTTGCTTTACCTACCTGTGTCATACGATAGAGGGTTTCACTATCACACTTAAACACATTTTCAATGATAGGTGCAGAGTTTCCACCGGTGTTAGAGTTCATCATTACTTGTGCCATTCCCTCCATTACAGCCTGTTTAATTCCCTCTGTAATTTGTTGGTTATTCGCTACGGCTGTTTTACCATTTGAGAATTTACCGACTATTTCCCCTCGGTTCATGTAGAACGGGCCCTCTTCCGGGAAACCACCACTAGCAAAATGTGGTGCCCTGTCGAGTAGTGACTGATACCCCATGTATTTTGTGCCTGTGGTAATATTGAATCTTTTATTGTTGTACTTAAACAAATCATCCAATGAGCGTACAATGCCATCTATTGAGCTTTTAACACTGCTAAATCCCCAGCTACTTATTCCAACGCTGTAACTTTGATTTGCGTACCACTTAAACGTGCCTAAACTTCCGTTCGTGTTATCGACTTTTCCTTTAAGTCCATTAAAACTACCACCCGTCCAGCCGAGATAAGTGCTTGCATTACTTGCCATTGTTGAGAACGAGTTTGATGTTCCTCTCCTCATATTTTCAGCAGCGTCTTGAAATAATCCCATGTTGAATTTAGTGTTACCCAATGAGCCGTTAACTCCACTTAATGAATTGTAGAGATTTGATGATAACGCTGAGAAAGAACCACTTGTGCTAAGTGTTGCTCCACTTGCCTTGCTACTCATGCTGTCCATCTTACCCTTGGTTCCGTCAATTGAAGTGTTGACTCCGCTTAAATAGCCACTCACTCCGGCATTTAAGTTTGAAAAAGATGTCTTAGAATTAGAGCTTGTTGTACTCGCTTTTCTTTCCATGCTGTCCATCTTACTTTTAGTACCATCAAGTGAAGTGTTGATATTTCCTAAATACCCACTTACACCGGCACTTAAGTTTTTGTAGCTATCATCAATTTTGCCCGCACTCTTTCCTACTTCTTTTGCGGTATCGTCGACTCCTTTGACTGTTTTCTTTTTAAATTTTGGTATTTCAACACCGGGTATCTTGTTAAGCAATCCTATAATGTCATTAATAATCCCAACAAAGCCGTTGTAAAGCCGTGGCCCTAATACGTTTTGTAAATCATCGACATTTAAAGACATATTCTTTTTAAATGTTTTCCAGCCTTTTTTGAAATAATTTCCCAAGTCTTTGAAAAAATCATCTACGCTTTTTTCAGCGTCTTTGATTTTCCACTTTATTTCCTTGATTCTCCACTCGAGAGGAGTGACAAGTTTAATCTTTTTTCCGTCAAAGCCTGTGACTTCGTTGCTTATTCCCATTCCGGATTCCGGGCTCTTGAACCACTCTTTGAGTTTATCAATCCACCCTTTCATATGCGCCAGCACGTAATTGATGCCCGACACGATAACCAGTACCTCAACTCCCCTTAGTGCAAGTTCTGTTTTTGACAAGCCTTTAGCTGTTGCATACTTTTTCCATTCAGATGTAATAAGAGTTTTGGTTATCTCTTTGAGTCCGTGTTTCCATGTAAACGCGCCAATAAGAATAGTAAAAGTGTCAATATCAAGTTCTCCGATAAATTCTGAAATACCCTTAAATGCGTCTTTCCAATCAATATTGACTAGCGCATGAATTAAAGTATCTCGTATGCCGTGAACAATATTATTGACCGTTTTTCCAAGTTCTTGCCAACCTGTCAGCCCTGTAACATCACTTGCTCTTGACATTTCATGTAATGCGCCATTTATAAATGAAGCAAAACTGTCACCAAGGTTTCCCCAATCAAACGTTGACGTAAACGAAAAAGCAAAAACTATGGCGGTTCTTATTGAGCCAGCTATTGTCTTTCCAAGTGCCGTAAATAATTTTGGACTTATTAAGCCGTTAAGGAAGTCCGCGAGTCCTTTTCCGAAGTTCGATGCACTCTGATACACGCTATCCCAATTAATAGAATTGAGTGAGTCAGCTATTGTGTCACCGATGTACTTTCCAAGTGAGTATAAATCTTTGATTGATGACTTATATTTTTCGAGCAATCCATCTGTCTTTTTCAGTGAGCTATCAACACCACCGCCAGCTCCACCGCCACCTGAACCGCCACTGCCTGAACCGCCACCACTGCCACTATCGCTGTTATCGTCAAGTGCGTGTATCTCGTCTATGCTAAGCAGTGTTTTTTTCAGTTTTTGTGCTTTCTTATTGGAACTATCAGCATTATCGCCAATATCGCCAACTCCGTCAGCTATGTCCTCCATGCCGTCAACAGTAGCACCGCCACCGCTTATCTCGATAGTCCAACCGAAGATTGCTCCGAGTGCGTCAGCTACAGTTTTTGTAAAGCTGATAACCTTGAGCATTACTTTACTTAAGGCTTGAACAAACGGCTTTAAAGCATTGATTACTACGCTACCTATAATACTGCCCCATGCTTGGAACTCTTGCTTAAGTACTCTTACACTGTTAGCCCAAGTGTTGGCAGTTTTAGCAAAATCACCTTGCGCAGCTTGCGTGTTAGCCATGACATAATTATATCTTAGCAATACCTTTTCAGCTTGCGTCATGGATTTAATATTTGCGTCAAGCCCGTTTTTCATAGCCCACTCTGAAAGTGTGGCTTGTGTTAAATCAAGTCCGTATCTCCTTAATGGTGCGATTGTTCCCGAAAAAATGGATTGTAAGCTCTTTGCAACATCAGCTTGGTCTACATCGTAGAACGAAGCCATATCGCCCGCTAATCTTGTAAGATTAAGCGACATATCAGCCATACTGTCTGTAGTCTTGTATAGCGTGTTATTTTGACTCATAAGAGCTTTATTTGCCACTGCCGTACCATTTGCCACTTGCTCTGACGAAATACCTATAGAAGTACCTAGTGCTTGGAAACGGCTTGATATTTGTTTGACTGTCAGCTCTGACATTCCAAAGTCTTGAATTGATGTCTTTGTGAAGTCATCAACCTTGCTTGCCATATCACCAAACGTGGTGTCTACTACGTTTTGAACCTCTGTTAATTGGCTTGCTAAATCAACTGCACTGCCTATTTTTCCTACAGCTCGCATAACCATCCAATAAGTTGCGTAAAACTTACCGATAGTTGAAGCCAAGCCCCTGAATCCACTCCTTGTACTCTTAATTGACTTACTCGTGTTCGAAAAGCCTGTTACAAGTGACCTACTAGCCGAACCGACTTTTGAGCCTTGCTGCGACAGATTAGCAAGTGCATTAGTCATTTGAATAATGTTGTTGCTGACTCTCGGTGCGCTAGATAATGTTGTCATTACCTCTTTCAAGGCGTTGCCAAGGTTTCTGATGTTCTCCGCAGCATACCCAGCTGATTTTGAACCGAGCTTTGAGATTGAAGCCGTTAGCTGTGTAATCTCTGCTGATTGCTTTGAGATACTCGCAAAGCCCGACAATTCTGTTGCCATGCTTTTTAAGGCACTTGCCGAGCTGACAAGTCTTGCAGTATCAAGGTTGCCGAGTTTTTCCATGTTGGTTGCAATCTTGCTAAAGGTACGTGTGTCAATACTGCTCACACTTCTAAGTGATGTTGCAAGTTGTGACATTCCACTCGCAAAATTGCTTATGCTTGCACCATTGAGGGAATCGAGAGTACCTCCAAGCCCTTGCAACTTAGCTTGTAAATTGCCTATGGCTCTAGTCGCTTGCTGCGCGTCCGACTTGATTTGAAACTCAATGCTCTCTGCCATTTTCTCACTTCCCTGTATGTAATAAAAAAGAGAGCTACACTAAAGTAGCTCTCATGTATTTAGTCTTTGAGCAGATAGTATGTTGTAATTAATCCAACATATCCATCTTGCTTAAGACCTCTATTCTTTTGAAATACTTTGACACATTTAGTGAGATAGTCCGTCCACTTGCCGTAATCGGTATCAAGTTTGTAAAAATGATACTTGTCATGCAGAGTTTTTCTCAACCACTTAATGGCTGTCGGGCAGTTATGAATCTGACCGCTCCACAAATTGTGATTTTTAGCAAATCTCTGTGAATTAACTCCAAATCTGCCATCTTCCTTAAGTTCGTCTGTGTCAAATCCGATGTTCATAGCATGTTGCCATTTTCTTACATCATCATTATCGAGGTAATATTCCTCATTGCCTTTCCAAGCATTATTCTTTGCCGGAGTTGCTATTGGTGTCGGAGTTGCTGTTGGTGCCGAACTATTCTCTATTCCATCACCCTTATCAAGCTCAATATAGAGTAAGTTAGCGTCAGTACTGTTATTCAGACCGCTACAAGTAAATGCGCTTGAATACTGCCAGCCATACAGAGGATGCTGTATAACAGGCTTCTTTGCACTATTAGGCTCATCGCCAATAGACATTCCCTTAGTTGATGGATAGCGTGCAATCCAAAACGGACAATTAATCTGATTTGCATATGGTGCAATGTATTGATTGTAAAAGCTAAGCCCTGTGTATACACCAAAGTTAAGTCCGGCACTCTTGATAACACTCTGATATGTGTTGATAATATCAATAAGTGTCTGTCCGAGTCCTTGCTGACATTTATCTTCAACATCTAACCAAACAAAGGTTTTCCGTTCGTTAAGTGTCTGAATGACCTTATTTGCGTCCGTCTTTGCTTTCTCTACTGTTGTAGCATATGAGTAGTTATAAACACCTTGTATCGGCATTCCTACATCGGTACAGCCTTTCCAATTTTGCTCAAAGGTTTTGTCCGGATTAAGGTCTTTGCGGATTATTTTAAGGATTGCAAATTGCACTCCGGCCCACTTAACCTTACTCCAATCAATATTTCCTTGATATGACGATACGTCAATTCCTTTATATGCCATATTTTCACCTCATTAATCAGGACTTTCAGGTAATCCCGACTGTCTTAATGCGTTAATTCGTTGCTTCATCTCATAAACGGCAATTTCCTCGTTAGACTCCTTGTATTTAGGCTCGTTATCTTTTGAGTATTGCTCATTTAATGATTTTTCAATGTATTTTGCTCTTGCTTTGTTGCCATTCAAAGCTCTGTCAATTGCTGTAAGAGTTGCGCTTAATCCGTATGTGCCCCACCAAGCCCACATGTTGGAATCGGTTTCTTTTTGTGCAAGCATATAAGCCTTTGAATAAGGCTCTAAATCAGCCGGACAAGACATGTCTATGTCCTCAACGCTAAATCCATAGCCTTTAGTTACCAAAAGCCAATATGGGCGGATTTCGTTGCAATATACTTCCCATGTAAGCTCTTTTACTTCTTGATTGGTTTCTTCTTGGCTGTCTGTACCTCTTTCGCCAACATCTTGGATAAAAAACTGTTTTTCTCCATTTCCGCAGACAAGTCATTATAGAGTGATTGTAAATCTCCGCCCTCTTCATTCTCCGGGTCAAGGTAATCGTCAAGTAAATCGTATACCTTTACAAGCTGTTTCTCTTTTGCTTCTTTATTGTCAAAATCAAAGCCAAATTCGTCAGCGTGGAATTTTTGTAAACCTACGAGCAAAAACTCCGGTAAAAATTCAAGCATGTTGTCAATGACTTCAAGTCCCTCACCCTGTTGCTCCATTCCTACGAGCCTTGGGATAATTTTATTCTTAACTACCGGTGCATATCCGAATTTAACTGTATACTCTTTTCCACTTAATT
>UMCS01019438.1_pt1 | contig 27845 bp, 19 predicted proteins | sample 1964281 | NCBI WGS metagenome assembly UMCS01 (sample SAMEA4835973, study PRJEB28245) | human gut metagenome | biome: gut microbiome; material: fecal sample | place: Denmark | collected 2008
TTCGGGATGTCGGGCGGGGTGGGCTTGTCGCCCTCGGTGCCGTCGGACTCGAATATGGCTTCGAGTATAACGTTCTCTGCGGGCATTTCGAAGGTGGCAATGCTCTTGTTCTCTAACTCAACGCCGCCCTTGACGACCTTCCACTCCTTGAACTTGTAGCCGGGCTTCGCAATGGCAACGACCGTTACCTTTGTGCCTGCCTCGGAGTAAGGCGGATATGCAACGCCCACGCCGTTTCCGTCAGTCTTGACCAATACGAAATGTATGTCGCGCTTAACGTTCATGTCGTCATCGTTCGGAGCGTCCTTGATTTCCGCAAAGATAGCCTTAACGGTGACATCCTCATCGGGCATAACGAACTTGTTGTCCTTTATCTCGACATTGCCTCTGATGACCTGCCACTCCTTGAAGTAGTAGCCGTCATTGCCCTTGGCGGTGAGAACTATCTCGGTGCCTGCGATAGCATCGGTTGCGGAAGCGGAAGCGGTGCCGTTCTTATCAGTCAGAACAACGATCTTGTGCTCTGCGGCGAATATGGCCTTAACTTCAACATCCTCGTCGGGCATTATGAACTTGTTGTCCTTTATCTCGACGTTGCCCTTAACAACCTGCCACTCCTTGAAAGCATAGCCTTCCTTGGGGGTAGCGGTGAGGGTTATCTCTTCGCCGTTAAGAGCCTTTTCTTTGTCGGCGGAAGCGGTGCCGTTGCCGTCGGTTGTAACCTTGATGCTGCTCTCTTTGACGAAGATAACTCTGATAACAACATCTCTGTCGGGCATGATGAACTTGTCGCTCGCTATAGTGACCTTGTCGACGCCTTCTTCAACGACCTCTTCCCAACCGTAGAAGATCCAGCCGCTGTCGGGCTCTGCATGAAGGGTTATCTCCGTGCCCGCAACAGCGGTCTTGGGGACGGAATAGGTCTTGCCCTTGCCAACGGGGATTATCGTGATGCTGTGCTCCTCGGGGATCTTCTCGAAGACCGCATTGATAACAACGTCCGTGTCGGGCATAACGAACTTGTCGTCTGCTATCTCAATCTGACCCTCAACAACTTCCCACTTCAGGAATCTGAAGCCCTCGGTGGCTTCTGCGGTAAGGGTGATTTCCGTGCCTGCGAAAGCGGTTTCCGCGGATGCGGATGCAGTGCCGTTTTCGGTTGTAACGGTGATTGCGTGTGCAACGGGATCAACTTCGGGCTGATCGGGATCTGCGGAGACTGTGAAAACCAGTCCGAACAGCATGAGGCAGCAAAGCAGCATGCTTAAAATTCGTTTTTTCATTTTTTTGTTCCTCCGATTTGTATTTTAGTTTTTCCCTCCTTTATTTCTTGGAAGGACTTTTTTGTTCCGGCAAAAGCCGGTCTGACCTATGAGCTTTTACAGACCATATATCACCGCCCTTTTAAAACGCAAAAAACCGGGGACAGCGCAAAATAGCCTGTCTCCGGCATAGTTCTGTTTATTTTGTTATGCAAAAAGACCTGTTGCTGCAGCAAAAGGGCAGAACGATTCACTCGGCTCTCGCCGAGGAAAATATCCGTCCTACCGTAGTCTGTCATTGCAAGATCCTCCGTCCGTTTTTTGGGTACCGCAACCCGCGGGGTAGGGGGGTATCGAATGAAGCAGATTATACTTTTGGTGTTTTCCAAGATATATTATACCATCTGTAACAGAAAAGCGCAAGTATTTTTGCGGATTCTGTATATTACCCCATATAATATTCGCACGCAAAAAAAAGAGCGGCCGCCGAAAGAATGCCGGAAGAAACAGTTGCCATAGTTTTACACTCCTTGCTTTTAATTCTGCATTGTGCATTATATTTCTCTTTTTGCTAAATGTCAACAAAAGTTGATGATTTGAAACGATATCAATCTGCACTCAGGCAAAGCCTAAGAATACGGCTCCCGCAGCATTTACTGCAGGAGCCGTATTTATGTTCTATGCTGCTTGTTATTCGCTCACATGAGAAAGCAGTTCTTTTATGTGCGGTTCAAACTTTAGAAGCTGGCTGTGATGGAAATCCGTTGAATTTATCCAAACCTTGCGTTCAAGAGAGGATATTACATATCCGCACTCGGTTATTTTGTCGAGCGGCATGTGGAAGCTGAACTCCTGACCGAGGCACTCCACTGTCACTTCGACCAGTGCCTTTTCCGGCACTTCGTAGTCGTATTCCGACGGCTCTACCTGCGACAGGTAGTATTCAAACGGATATTTGCTGCCGTCCTGGCGCATAAGAGCACCGGCGCGGTCTTTTGTGGCACCGGAATATTTGAAATACGGAACATAATAGAGCTCAAAATTTACGCCGTCAGGCTTGGCTCTGAGCAGAGTCTGCACCACAGAGTCTTTCAGACCGTATACTTTTTCTTTATCTGCATAGTTCCAGCCCGCCTCTTTGACAGAACGGTTAAGACGATCGGTATAGAGCAGCAAATCGAGCCATTTCTTTTCTTCCATTTTTTATACCCTCCGTTTTTTGCTTTATTGCAGCTTTTTGACAAAATATAGCACCAAGCAAAAGCAAAGTCAATATGGTACAGGAGAATATTAATGCTACTTTGGCGTTTTTGACGGTTTATTTTTAAATGTGACGAACGCTGCCTTTTAATTAAAAAAGAAGCTTAAAATAAGTTCATTTTATTCACCGAGTGTAATAATCTCAAACGTCTATTATGTTGTATATAGTGCGCATTTGACAATAAGCGCTGTAATACGGTGTGCGCTGATGTCACATAGCAAAATGAAACCATCCGAAAGAGAGACCGATGGCGTTGCCAGATGTCACATTGATGATAGAAATTGCAGATGTGAACTGAATGTTAACAATCGGTGCAATATCCGTGAAATTTTTTTGAATTTGAAGCTGGAACAGAATTAAAAAGCATTGATTTTAGTCGAAAAATGCGGTATAATCAATCCGCTTATCGATAGTTCTCTATAGGAAACGCTATAGGAAAACTCGATGTGGAAATATAGCAACCTCATAATGCAACAGAAGAAAAAACGCGTGACAAAATATCAACTTTGGAGAGGTGTATGTTAAATGAGGAGATTTCTCAAAATCATGGCAGCGGCAATAATGTGCCTGCTTATGGTTGGCAACCTGAACGACTGCGGGTGTAAGGGCCGTGTCACCGAGCCTGTGTCGGAAGAGGTGATAGCCCTCGAGAATACAATCAAAAAAGCGGAGCTGCCGGCTAATTCTGTGAAGGCAAACCTGTATTTTGATAACACACAGTCGATGTACGGATATATCAATGCTGCGAGTAATTTTGCCGTTGCATGCGGCGATCTTATCGAGACTGTTAAAGGCTACGCAAATTACAGCATGAATGCGCTTGTCCGGAAGGATAACGGTTTCCTCGGGTGGGGCAATGTCGACATATCTAATTTCAGGAGCAAGGACTTCTATACATTCAATAAAGGAAGCTTCAACAATGCTGCCGGTGAATACGGTCCGCTCGGCCTGCTTTTCAAAAATGCCAACTCGCCGGTCAATTTCGATGAGCTGAACGTGTTCATTACCGACCTTGCGGAGCAGCAGCTCAATAACAAGGAGCTTGCGCAGAGAATAAACGAAGTGCTGACCGAAAATGACAACCGTTCCGCAGCGCTCTATTATATTAATTCGAATTTCAGTGGCCTGGCATCTGTGCCCGTGCCCTCTTCGGTCGTTAGCGGACAGGTGCGTATGACGGACGAGAACTATACTGGCACGAGACCGTTTTATTGCCTGATCGTCGGCCCGACAAGCGAGGTCGTCAATATCTGCAATGTGCTCAACGATTCGCTGAAGGGATCCGGCCTTCAGTCCGGAAGAGACTTTGACTATCTTACCGTGCTTTCGAAGCGCGGACTTCAGTATACTCCTATCAGCAAGATGGACGGGGACAATGCGGTGCTTAATGTGGACGCCGAGCCGTTTGACAACGTGTGCGCCGAAGGCAAGCGCAGCGACTATGACGAGTATCCGTCTGTCACTCACGAAAACTCCAATTTTAACTTCAATGTTGAGCTTTGCAAGAGCGACGACGATTCGATGTATTACGATGCAGACCATATGCTCCCGGGTCTCTACTACAAGTACACCACGGACTCCGGCAGGGGGTCTCTGGAAAAGTCTACATATGGCATCGCAACCATGAATTTTGCCATAAAGCTCTCGGATCTTGCCAACGGCGAGCCGGCCAATAATACCGAATATTCTATCCCGAAGGAGTCGCTCAAGGTCAGCGGACTTAAGCTGGAAGAATACGAAGTGACCGATGAATACGGCGATTCCGACGGTACAGAGGAGGCGTTTGTGTGGGAAGACATACCCATGAAGGATCTTCTCGAGAGCAGCGAGCCTTATATGGATATGCCGACCTGCCAGCTTCTTGAAAACGGCAAAACGCTTGATCGCGTAAGAGATTTCGCGAGCAACGACACTCTTCGCGAGATAGAGGAGTATCCGAAGGATGCGCTTAATCTCTACACCGTCAACAACAAGAGCGGAGCTCTGATTGTCAGAGTCAACTTCAAAGAGATGAACAAACTCGCGAAAATGTATAGCAAGCTGACAATATCGTTCAAGGTCATGGGAAAAAGACCGTACGAGGAGAACACCCCTGGATGGATCGGGAACCTGAACCTTGCGGACAATGTGGTGCCGACAGCCGCGAACGGACTTTACAGCAAGACTGTCGGTCTGAATGACTTCTATACATATCTCGTCGGCAGGATGTCCAGCAAGGTCGAGAGAGACAAATACGAGGTCAAAATGAGCCGTGTTATCACGGATGTGGTTATAACCGTTGCCTTGGATGACTGAGGCTGCGGAGGATAATAAATTTATATATCTTGAAGGGAAGAAAAGAAGATGAGTAAATCAAGCAGTGTGACCAGCGTCAAGTACAGGAATCTTTTTCTGGGGATAATAATCAGCATTGTCTTCGGAATTGCCGGAGCCGTTATCTGGATCTTCGGCGAGAGCGGAGTGAGAATGAACGGTTCTATGAAGGACCTCGCGATGGTATTCTTCGCAGTCGAAGGAATTCCCGCCGTGGTGTTTTATATTATCTGGTATCAGAAAACTGTCAAAAAGCTCGCATCGGCAAGAGGCGGACGTGTCAATATGGTGCCGTTTTTTGCGCTCGGCGTGATAGCGTCGTTTGTGCTTACCGTTGTTATGTCGATTGTTATGTTCCAGAAGGCGGTAGTTTTCGCGATAATCACTTTCGCCCTTGCGGTCATCGGATCGCTTATCTCGTATTTGGTTTGCCAGCCTGACTAATAAAAAATAAAACGGAGGATATTGTTATGGCGACAAAATATTTTTGCTATTGCATAGGCGGAACCGGCGCACGCATTGCGGAAGTCGCCGCCCACCTTTGTGCGATGAACATGATCAATGCGGCAGCGACAGATGAAATAGAATTTATAATCGTTGACAAAGACAAAGAGTGCGGCGGAACTCAACAGGCAAGGCGCGTCATAGGGAGCGTCCGTACGCTTTCGCCGGGAGCATTCGACAGAAGTGGGATACTTAACGGTAACAATGCGCGTGAATTCTGTAAAAATCACATTAATGTAAATACGGACTGGGATTTCACACTCGCACTTGCACGACTTAAAGAGAGAAATGCAGGTGGGGTTCAAAACGCAGGAGCGATAAGTCTTAAAGATGCCGTGTCCAGAACAAATAATAACGATGATAAGGTATTGATGAATGCATTTTATACGCAGAAAGAGCAGAACATTGATACTGATAAAGGATTTTACGGCGATCCGTCTGTAGGTTCTTTGATATTCAAATACATGGTAAAGAACGATGGAAATCAGAACGATATTGCAAACCCTGTGACGGGTTGGCTCGGACAACATGCAAATGCCGGTGATGAAGCAAGAGTATTTATTATTGGGTCGATATTCGGTGGAACCGGAGCTGCGATATTTTCAAATCTAGCGTCGCATTTGCGCGATAGCGCGAATGTTGGAAGACTATTTATTTCAGGCGTGCTGTTGCTGCCGTATTTCAGCTTCGGAGATGGTGGCCAAAATGCCAAAGTTAATTCTGCTGAGTTCTTTAAGAAAAGCAAAGTTGCGTTGGACGAATACGACAGAGACCTTAATTTGATAAGAACAGAAAACAATCCTAACGGAAGCTTTGATTCACTTTATGTTTGCGGTCAGTATGAATGTCATATGACAAGCGAAAATTATGCGGACGGCGGAACAAATCAAAATAATCACTTCGATTTGGTTGATCTTGTTGCAGCGAGTGCCATGGTAGACTTTTTTAATAAGACTGTTGACAAAAATGGGCAGATTGTCGGTCTGGGCAAAATATACGAGTATCGCTTTGGTCAACATACGAATAATGCAAAAGCAGAAATTGTGCCTAAGGATATTAGCGAGTTGTCTGAGAAAATGAAGCAAATGCTTCTGTTCTCTGCATTTGTAGTTACAAGGGTCTATGGGCAATATTTACTCAATAAGAGTAAGTCACAAGATTTCTATAATAATGTGGAAATGGTCAGAAGACTGTTTGATCACAACGAAATTATTGGAAGAAATAATAAGTATAGTAATGTTATAGAGGCGAGTTCGCCGGCGTCGGTTTATTTGTATTGTAGAGAGTATATAAGGCTTGCTTACGATATTGCAAAAAACGGATATAACTGGCAAGATAATATAGAAAATAATGCATATAAGCTGTTTTCTAAAAATTACACGGGTGCTTTGCTTGAGATTTGTGATGCTATTGATGGTTATGCTGATGAAAACGCAGAACATCTCACAACCATAATTGATAGTTTTATAAATAGCAAACAAGAAATATATGACGGTGAAACACCCAAGAAAACAATTAATTCCGTTGGAGGGGCACTTGGCGCTATTTTCGGCATAGGAAAAGGAGGCCTACCATTAAATAAAATCTCTAAGGTTTATCATGGTAATAATGCGACACCTCCTGAAGCGAGATTTATGGACTATATTCATGAGGCTTATAAAGCCTGTCAAGGTGTTTAAAGAGGAGGAAGAATATTATGCCTAACAATGTACTGTTTCCGTCCAATGATCCGGCGAAAGATTTCGCGCATGATAACGATAATATCGATCGCGGTTGGGTAAAGATTGCTGACAATGAAAATCTCGGGACTATGGCAGCGGCTATACCCCAAGAGGTGGAAAACGACAATAATGACGGCGGAAATAATGATGGTAATGTAGCCAAAAAAGCGAGTAATCCGAAATCAATACCGTCGCCCATTGCTCATATCAAGGCGTTTAAAAATGACCTTGAAAACAATGTGCCGGAGGTTGTTAACGAATGGAGAGGCATGCTCGCGGCAATTGCTCTGCAGAAGTTACAGGGAATGAATATATCTGTAAAACAAATACAACTTCATACCCCGAATGCAAGAAACACCGGTGTGCTCGGAGAAATAGTTTACGAATCGCTGATAGGAAATCCGAAAATAACGGGTTATACGGACGAAAGAGCTTTAGATTCTCTGTATGTATTTTGCAAAGACGATAAGCCCTTCGCAATGTATATGCCGAGCATGATTATTTGCCCGTTCAAAGAGTATGAAAAGGAAATTTTTAACGGCCTTCCTTGGCTTGAAAAAATTGATCGCGAATGGGTCTGGAAGGTTATTAACCAGTGCCAGGACATGAGCAACGGCAATGCGATTTCCACGGTAGGTGTAAAGCTTCATTCGTGGCTGCAGGCGATACACGATACATATAACTACAATCCGATTCAAACGTTTTATGAGGATTTAGAAAAATTGGGCGCGCCTGGTGGTCGTATAGGCTTAGTGCCCGCGGGTTATGATACTGCGATTCCGCAGGCCGGAAATAATGATCCTATTAATAATGCGGCTCCGAGTCCTGACGGTGCTCCTGAAACGGTTTTTTCCGATAAATTGTTGTTTGTAGTTCCTCCGGCAGTAGGAAGGGTGCAGGGAAATGTTGATGGAGATATCGACAAAAATGGAATAGGGGTCTTCTGTCCAAAGAAACTGAGTATTGAAGGCAATAATGTAGTTTATGTTGTTCCGCCTATAACTGATGAGGTGGTGCAAAAGCTTAAAGCTGAGCCGGATGCAGTAGCCCCCCAGCTTGTTAATAACGACTGGGAGATTACTAGCGATGGAAACGAGAAGTTTGTGGTCAAATTTCAGTTATTCTACCCGGGAACGTATGAAACGGTAACGCACAGTCATGAGTACTCTGCTCAGGATGTCATGTGGACATCCGATATGCCCTATATTTCCATGTGGCCATATGTGGGTTTGCACGACGGACTGTGGAAGGATTATATGGTTTCGCTGTTCGTTAAACGCGGTAAGGCAGAATATGGTGCTAATGCATTTTCATACAAAGCCGACTTATCAAATCCTATTACCGTTTATGGTGATACGCCATTTATACAGGGTCAGTATGGTAAAAACAATGTGCTCATAGGCGAAGAGGTTAACGGCGTGACAACTACATGCATGCAGATCGATGTAGTTGCCGGGCAGAATGCCAATAAGCAAACTTTCAAATGCGAATCAAGCTTTAGAATAGGAACTGATGAAAATCAGAAATTCAGGATAATTAAAACCGAGTCGATGCCGTGGGCGATTTCATTTGCCTATAGCAGAGGAAATAGAACATATACACTTGGGTGTTGGATGATTGTTCCGCCTCCGGCAAATAATCAGAACGGCGGCAACCAGAATGCCGTTGCGAAAATTGCAATGGACTTTGGCACAACAAGCACAAACGTATTTATCCGTGTTGGCAACAATCAGCCGCGCTCAATCAATTCTCCGTCAAAATATGTTCATCACATATATAATCCTTTGGCTGGCAAAGATAAGATTTATCAGCGGTACTATCTTTTCGGCGCCGAGCCGGATGGAGTGCAGAACGGTGGGCAGGCTGTAAATGTGAATCTGCTGGGAAAAATAGCTACATACGGTCAGAATCTGATTTCAGTTGATGAAAATGGAAATGCAGCAACAACCGGTGAACCTAATATTGCGGGAAGATTTATCGAAGTTGATAAAGAGTACATGATGAGTAACGACACTGTTAATGACGGAATATATAACGGGCTTAAATGGGGTGATGGCAACAATCAAGAGAGAGCGGATGCAAGGAAAAACTTTATTTCCACATTGCTCAATTGCGCTATGCTCGAAGCGAGAATAGCGGGTGCAACCTCAGTAGAATTGGGGCTCTCATATCCATGCGAATCGACTAACACAGCTGCCCAAATGCTCCAGCAGGCGGTAAGCGGATTAACAGCACCTGGTGATGGAAATACAGCAGCCGGTATACTCCGAAGAAATGCGGGGAACATGACAATAACCCCTTATTATGAGACTGAATCAAAGAGTGACGGCAAATATTTCTGTGATATATTTGCTCCCAATAATATCAACACAAATCCGACTGTCTATCCGAACCAGGGATATACTGTTGTTGATATCGGGGGAGGAACTACTGACATCTCATTCTGGCGTGGATATGCGAACAATCCGGTTGAGATGAAATCTCAGCATTCGTTCCTGTTTGCCGGTTCTAACATAATAGAACGGACATTCATAGATTTCTTCGGTGATACAGCTAATGATGATAATAAAGCGCGTGAATTTAATAATTTTTGGGCTGGAAATGTTAATGGTTTGGATAGATTTATCACGGTTAAAAGAGACCCTAATAATCCCTCATATTATTATTTGCGTAAGAGCTTAGTCCTGAACTTTCTGCTTGAAAAATCAGCTTTTAACACAAATGCGTTTGGCCAATTAGCCTACAATAATCTTTTTCAAGCAATAAGGGCAAAATATTATGCTTTGTTTTATCTTGTTGCATCTTATCTGAAAGCAGATCAGGTTTATAATGCGCCTCTTCCTAACAACACTTCGTTCTGTCTTGCAGGTTGCGGATCAAAAGGAATAAGAACTTTTTGCTGCAGTACAGATACAAATTTTGCGAATAATATATGCGAACTGGTGAAAAATTTCTCATATGATATTAGAAACGTTTATCTTGTCGCGCCGTACACACAAAATAAGGAAGAAGTGGTCATTGGACTATCGAAATTGGATGCAGGCAATAATAATCGCCAACCTGGAGTTGTCGCTGGAGGTGGTGTCACACCAATCGATAATGATGATAAAGATAGCATAATGCGCAGCCTCGAAGAGTTGCTTGATACCATAATGAACTTTGAGCAACAGGTGCCGAACGCAGGAGATATTCTGAAAAAAGTTAAAAATTCTTTTGATGATGACTTCGATACTCAATATTATAATGTCACAGGTATGGCGGTAGCAGATACGGTAGAGAGTTGTGCGGTTATGATTCTTGATAGGATGATAACGAACGCACTCGCCTAACACCACTCAACGTTCCCATCAGCCGGGGTCGGAAACGACCCCGGCAAAATGGGCGAGCCAAGCCGAATGGAATATTGCTCGGCGGTATTATATTCGGACTGGCTTGCCTGATATCAATCTGTACAACGAGAGGAGAATCAACAATGTTGAAAAAAATTATTGCGGCGGTGCTGTCTGTTTTGACGGCTCTTTGCCTTGCGCTGCCCGCTTTTGCGGTCAGAAATATAAATGACACGGATTCCACATATGAGAGCATGACCGCCGGAGCCGGGCTGAGAGAGTCCGAGCCCAAAAAATATACTTTCACCATCGACGGTCTCAACGACAATGCGCTTTACTATGAAAAGCTGCTCTCCTTCGTTGCACTTGGCGATGATGGCGAGAAGTATCCCGTGACTGTCTGGGTTGAAAAGAAATCCCCGGATAGCTACGACCTGTTACTTACGAAAGAAGACGGAGACCTATATCCTATAAAGGGCTGCATAGAGGCACATAAGTACGAGCACCTGAATAGAACAGAAATGTATACACTTATCTTTTCCTCATCGAAACTGACGATAAAGACCCCGGAAGGCAAGTATACCGAGTATACATTGATGAGTGATATAAGCAAATTTGAAGAAATCACAATTATCAACAAAAAAGTGAAAAAAATCGCGTCACCGGTGCAGAGCTCCGAGACCGATGCCGAACCCGTGACCGGTGCGATTCAGGTATCCGGAACAACTGTCGGTAACAACGAGAACACTAAAGGTGTCGTTTCAACGACTGCAGCTGACAAAGACAATGATGGTGGAAGCGTCTCTAAAAGTACGATGATAACCATTGTCGTTCTGGTGCTTGTGCTGGTAATCGTACTGATTGTGCTTGCTGTGTGCATCCTTTGCAGGGGAAATGTTGCCGGAATCAAGAAAATATTCAAGAATATATTGTCAAAAGGAAACAAGCAGCCTGCGCGTGAAAAGCAGCCTCACAAGAAGAAAAATTCCGAACAGCCCCAACCTAACGACCGCAGCAAAACTGAGCCTAACTATAGAAGTAAGGCTCTGCCCCCCAATATAGAAACTTCTACACCAAAACGCACTGCAAAAAGCAGCAGTAACATTGATGTGCCGGTTAATAATGCCCCTGAGCCCATAGCCTACGATTCAACTGTCAGCACCGATCCGCATGACAGCAACGACAGCATCGAACATACCGACGCAAAATACGATGGAGTCGATACCCGCGACAAAAATACATCGGTAAAGAAATCGGAATGCGAGGAGTTGGCGGATGCCATAGATAGTATATATAAAGAAGAAATGCCACCTGAATCACTCAAGAGAGACATAATTTCGGCAGAAGTTCATTGCGATGTGAATTCTTTTTTGGGGATCGAGAATGGTGTTAGACTAAATATGTGTAGTGATAATAACAACGGAAGTTTTATAGTGGTTGACAATAGATATTTATTTCTTAACTTCTATATACTTGGAGGTAGGTTCTTTATTGCGTCGGAAAGAATCGCAGGTCTCTCCAAATGCTTTGATCTGATATCCGGCAACCGAAAAGTGAATGCAAATAATCAGAAAATCAAAAAGCTTATTCCCGCCGAAGTTCATGTAGAAAACGGTCAGTTTGTATTGGATAAAAAGGGAGAAATATATTTAGAGGATTAAATGATGAAAAAATATTTTGATGTACGGTGCCCATATTGCTTTGAGCAGCTACGATATAATGATGCTGTTTTTCGCTGCAAGAGCGGGGATGAACAGGAAGACAAATATCTTAAAAATTACAAGGCTCACTTGGAGGATAAGGAGGCACAAGATTTACTTTACAATTTTGTAGACCCGGCCGATCCAAGATACAGCAAATATAAGCGTAAATTCGATGACGGTTGTTATCTTACGGGAATAGAAGATCCCGATAAAAGCACAAAAGGTTTCCTCAATGAGAGGCTTTGCCCTTATTGCCACAATAAACTTTTAAGAATGTTTGGACGCGCGCCCGCTAAATACATTGCGGTTATAGGTGTTCCGGGCAGTGGAAAAACTACATATCTTGCATCGATAAATGAAATGATGAGAGAAAGAAGCACGGAATCGTTCTCTTGGATTAATATGGATCCTAACGACCACTACCTTGAATATATTGCCGATTTATATGCGAAAGGCAACATAGGTGCAGTAACCAAGAGCGTACAAGGTCCATACTTTCGCGAGTTGGGAATAAATAAGAATAAAACCGACATAGTGTTCCTTGATATTCCGGGAGAATGTTATATCGATAAGGAAAGGCTTACTGAAAGAATAGTCAATTATATTAAATACTCGGATGGTTTGATTTTTATTGTAAATGCGGCTGAAACTGTTGAAAATAACGACGAAGCAGTATTGGGAAAAACAATCGATACGGTGCTGGGTATGCTTCGCGAGAATGATATTCCCAAAAAGCCGACTGCCATTGTACTCAATAAGGTAGATCTGGTAAAGGGTGAATTGATGGGAAGAAAAGCATTAAGCGACATTTTTCCGCCGATTACTTCGGATGCAGTTGATATGAGGGCAGTGGAGCGCAAATCAGCAGATATCATACATTCGATGTTGTGGCACGGCGGAGACGGAGCGGATATTCAGGCGAATCTTCGAGGATATGTGAATAATATTATCAGAGACTTTGGCGAGGATTGCCGTGTGTTCGCAACGAGACTTGTGCTCGAGAATCATTTGGTGCTGAATCAAGGGCTTGACACTCCTTTCCTTTGGCTTTTGGCAAAGATGGGAGTTTTCCCGGTGAAGCAGGAGAAAAAGTGAGGAACCGATAATGGCTACAGTGAATTTTGTTACGCTCTCCCACAGCAGCGCGGGGTATGACTCGTATGATAAACTCAATCGGATGTTTACTGGGGAGAAAAGGCGAGTGGTGCGATCACGTATTCAGGACTTGACGGATTATGCGCCGGATCAGCTCCAACACATGTTCAAAAATGACATCACCTGCAAATCGCTTTTCAGAGTGGGGGATGATATCGTTCTGCTCGAAGCATATCCGCAACGCGATACGAGGCTTTTTGTTGAGTGCAAGGTGGCGACTGCCAAGGCACAGTCACAAAAGAACAAGTCTGATCTGGCGGAATACATTTTAGATGAAGTAGATCGAAAGATATATAACGAGGATTTTGATTCGACTTTTAAAGAGGCTTTTCTTTTGGCTCTGCTCTCGGATAAAACGCATCTTTACTGTTTGGCGGGCTGTCCGTCGGCGGTTGATGCTGTGCGCCGCAGAATTTACAGCTGTGGCGCGGGACTTTTGTCTCTCGGGTCGTATATTGAGGTTATGAAGCAGATTCCGCCCATAAAATATACCGTGGCAACATGTATATGTGTGACCGGCGAAGATAGATCGAATTTTATGGACAAGATATCCAAAAACAATAGTATTGTGTTTGATATGACGGGCAGGCAGGTGCGGATAAGCGTCAATATTCCATCCCCGGAATACTCACAGAACGCTGTAAGAGAGCTTGTGGCAGAGTACAAGAAGAATAACAGGACCTTTGATGAATTTGTCGAAGATTTGGACAAGTTTGTGCGCGAATTTGATATTGACTATTCAAATGAGGGTGACGGCATGATGAACGAGATAATGTATTCGTTTATGAGACACAATGCCCCCAATTGCATAAGCAGAGTTACGGCAACCGCCGCAGAGAGAGATCAGCTGATACGAGATATAGAGGAAAAAGGGAGATGCTGATATGAGTTCTAAAAGAACAGATAAGATAGACATGGGAACTCTCGAAAGAAATTTGAATGCAAACAAAGAAAGCAGAAAGTTCTTTTATCCCAGAGAATATATTTTGAACTTTTTGATCTTCATGACCTGCGAATACTGCGGAAAGCATTTCTTTACCTCGAAGATCAGTCTGTTTGGCGACTATCTGGTCTGCCTGTGTCCGAGATGCGGCGGACGGCACGCGATAACGATAAACATGGTTGGATCATATAGGAGAATTAAACTGCTGACTGTGGCAGCGCTGATTACTGTACTGATATCGCCGTTGATATGCAGGCTGATTTTTGTTCTTTATTATATGTGGATTGGTCAATGAATATTTTGATTTGACGGTAGCGGAGGAAGAAGATGCAAAAGAAAAGTATAATAATTTATGTTACGGCGATAGTGCTCGTTGTTGCTGTTTGCTTTACCTCGGTGTTTTTTGTTATGAAGAAAAACAGCAAGGGCTTGCGCCGCACACACAAGCCGACGGCGCAGACATCCGAAAGCGTTGAGAATACAGATGACAGCACGGAGATGCTTGCCGTTGAAGCATCGCTTGATTCGATGAACACGACTCAGCCCGCGCCGGATATCAGTCAGGATTACATATATAACGGAAACGGCACTCTTGAGCTCATATATATAACCCGGAACGCGGACAAGCTTTTCTACTACTGCGGAGATCAGCTGTCAACTACGGGCATGCAGGTCGTTGCAAAGTATTCGGATGGCGGCTGTCAGTATGTCACCAACAGTGTCGATGTGTCGCACCCGGATATGTATACCCCGGGATATAAAACCGTAACGCTGAAATATACGGACGGCAAGGGGACAATGAAATCGACAAGTTATTCGATTTATATCGAAGAGCCGTCTGTTCAGCTCAACTACAGTGAAATTACACTTGATGTAGGAAAAAGCTGGACTGTGCGTGCTTCGGTCAGTCCCGAGAACTGTTATGTTACATGGGCAAGCTCGGCGAATAAAGTGGCTTCGGTGTCTGGTTCCGGCACGATGTGCGATATTACCGGTAACGGCTACGGAAGTGTTACGATAACCGCCAGTATAACCTATAACGGCAGGACATATTCCGATTCGTGCGTAGTGTCCGTTTCGTATGCGGATTCGACGATAGATATATATGATGCTTACTGGTATGACTATAGCTATTATAATAATACGATGTATTTCTACTTGAGCGGAACGGTTCAATCAAATTATGACCTCGATTGGGTTTCGGTGCAGCTGAGCGGTCCTCAGAATGTGAATGGTATCATCCAGGATATAGATTTGTATTTTTCTTTTGATGACAGTTATTTAAACGGAAATACCTTTGATCTTGATCAGGGAGAATATTATTTTAAAGCTCTTCCCGGTTATCAATATACGCTTTATGTCTTCGCGACGGATATCTACGGCGGCTCCACAAGCGTATCAACGACTTTAGTCGCGGCTCCGGATCCGAATACAACAACTACTTACTATTACTATCAGGGCTATTAAGCCCTGATAGTATTTTTATATACAACCCCCGGGTGCGCAAAAAACAACCTGCGGTAGATTGAAGAAGTCGGCGCGATTTGATATAATCAAGAAAAAACAGGAGTTGATCGAATGGCACTCGGAAACCGCATATATGATTTCAGAAAGAAGACGGGTCTGACCCGCGACGATGTCGCGCAGAAGTGCTCCGTTTCGAGCCAGTAGGTGCAGAAGTGGTAGAGCGACCACGCGAAGCCGTCGGTGGACAATCTGATAATACTCTCGCAGATACTCAATGTTTCGCTCGATGAATTGCTGACCGGCTGCACCGAGCGCGTCCGCGACGAAAAACACAGGGCGGGCGTTAGACCCGACTATCCGTCGCTCCACCCGTGGGAGCTGTATTCCGAGGAGCTGATGGTTGAGTTCAGACAGTCGCGCGAAAAGGGCATAGATATCGGTGAATACGAGGAGCTTTTCAAGGCTGTTTCGCATCTTCCCGGCGGCGAGTATAAAGAGCGCATAGCGGGTGTCATGTTTGATATAGTGTCCCGCACTCCGCTCAAAAAGGACTATGAATTTGACGAGCCGAGCGAGCGGCATTCTGCAACTTCGTCAAGGGCTTTGCGCCGCCCGCGTCCGCAGAATATAAGAACCCCTACCGCGAGTGGATAGGTGCGCAGATAAGGGGCGATTATTTCGGTTATATCAATCCCGGCGACCCGGTGACGGCGGCGGATATGGCGTACCGCGACGCGTGCGTATCCCACACGAAAAACGGCATTTACGGCGAAATATTCAGCGTGCCTGTCGTTGACACGACAGCGGCGGGGGACACTTTTCTCGGCTTTTTCTTCGCCATGCTCGAGCGATTCGGCGCAGAACGCGCGCTGAAAATTGCTTCGGCGGCTTCGGCTGTCGCGGTCTCGCGCCCGGGCGCGTCCGCATCGATACCGACGCTCGACGAAGTAAAGAAATTTCTTGAAGAGCGCGGCGAGAGCCTGCTGTAAGGCTTTGATAATCTGTCCGGAATGCTTCGGTTTTCCGGATTTTTTATATTTTGACATCGGTGGTATAATAATATTCGAAGCGCACTGCGCTATCAAAGTATAAAGGCGGAAGCCTATGGCAAAACTCAGCTCAAAAACAAAAGGTGTTTTCTATATAATTTTGGCGGCGTTCGGCTTTTCGCTGATGTCGATGTTCGTCAAGCTCGCGGGAGACCTGCCCTCGTTTCAGAAGGCGTTTTTCAGGAATTTTATCGCGCTGATTTTTATTTTTATCATGATGCTGCGCGACAAAACAGGATTCGTGCCCGCAAAAAAGAATATCCCCGATCTTTTCGGGCGCTGCTTTTTCGGCACTCTCGGCATGCTGTGCAATTTCTACGCGATAGGTAAACTCAACCTGTCGGACGCGAATATGCTCAACAAACTCTCGCCGTTTTTTGCGATAATATTCTCTGTAATTCTGCTCAAAGAGCGCCCGAGCATAGTTCAGATAGCGGGCGTGTGCGTTGCGTTCGCGGGAAGCATGTGCATCATAAAGCCGGGGTTTGACAATCCCGAAGTGCTTGCGGCCGTCGCGGGGCTTCTCGGCGGAGCGGGTGCGGGAATAGCCTATACTTTCGTGCGCCGCCTCGGCTCAAGAAAAGAGGACAGCAAGCGGATAATCTTCTGGTTCTCCGCGTTTTCGTGCGCGCTGTGCCTGCCGTTCATGATAGCGGGGTACAAGCATATGAGCACTATGCAGTTTATTTATCTCGTCCTCGCGGGGACTTTCGCCTGCGTCGGTCAGATAGGAATAACTCGGGCGTATATCTGCGCGCCGGCGAAGGAGATTTCGGTCTATGACTACACGCAGGTGCTCTTCGCCGCGGCGCTCGGATTTTTCGTCTTTGGCGATGTGCCGGATGTCCTGAGCGCCATAGGCTATGTCCTCATCTGCGGCGCGGGAGTGGGAATGTTCGTATATAACAAGCGCAGAACGGCATAAAAAACAGAGCAGGTCATCGGATATCCGGTGACCTGCTTTTTAAATTTATTCCGAAAATTCTGCAATGACTGCGAGGAAAACTTCTCCGTAGCGCTGTGATTTTGCCTGACCGACTCCGGAGACCTCAATAAATTCCTCCTGCGTTTTCGGCTTGAGGCGGCACATATCGATGAGCGTCGCGTCGGTGAAAACGACATAGGCAGGTATGCTCTGACGCATGGCGAGACTTTTTCGCAGATCTTTGAGCGCGGCGAGGAGCTTTTCGTCCGCCGGCGGGAGCGGAGCGTCTTTTGCGGCGGCAGCTTTCTTTTTCTGCGGTATCTCGAGCATCATGCGCAGCGTCTCCTGACCCGTCAGAACTCCGCGGCTCTTCGGCGCGAGTTTGAGTATCGGGTATTCGTCGCCCTGTGCGGTCATGTATCCGTTTTCGCAGAGATGGTCGATGATGTCGCGCAGCCGCTTTTCAGGGCAGTCCGCCATTATGCCGTAGGTAGATTGTCTGCTCAGCCCGGCGGATATCAGCCGCTCGTTTTTGCTCCCGCGCAGGACATCGCAAATTACTTTTTTGCCGTATCGCTGACCCGTCCGTGCGACGCATGACATTATCTTCTGCGCGTCAACCGTGATATCCGTGTTCTCGTGATTCGAGAGGCAGTTTGAGCACTTTTCGCACCGCTCGGGGCCCTTGTCGCCGAAATATTCGAGTATGAATTTACGCAGGCACTTGTGCGTCGTGCAGTAAAAAGTCATCTGCTTGAGCCGCTCTCTGTCGCGCCGTCTGACCTCTTCCTGCTCATCCTCGGTGAGGTCGGGGTTCGGCTCGGAGTTGTTTATTAAGAACTGATTCGTCCGCACGTCCTTTGCGCTGTAGAGCAGAATGCAGTCCGCACTCCTGCCGTCGCGCCCGGCGCGTCCCGCCTCCTGATAGTAGCTCTCCATATTCTTCGGCATGTTGTAGTGGATGACGAACGAGACATTCGATTTGTCGATTCCCATGCCGAATGCGTTTGTGGCGACCATTATCGTCGCGCGGTCGTAGACAAAATCGTCCTGGTTGCGCCTGCGTTCATTTTCATCAAGCCCCGCGTGGTAGCGGGTAGCGGCGAATCCGTTTTTTTGAAGCAGTTCGCACACTTCCTCGACCGCCTTGCGCGTCGAGCAATAAACTATGCCGGATTCATTCTTGCGCTCTTTTATCAGCTTCATCAGCTCGATCGATTTGTTCTTCGGCTGCATGACAGAAAAGAACAGGTTCGGCCTGTCGAAGCCCGTTGTGACAACGAGCGGGGAGACGAGCCTGAGCAGCGTTTTTATATCATCTCTGACGGCTCCCGTGGCGGTAGCGGTAAACGCGCCGACAACAGGACGAGAGTTAAGAGCGTCGATAAAATCGGGTATTTTCAGATAGCTCGGGCGAAAATCCTGACCCCATTGCGAGACGCAGTGCGCCTCGTCGACCGCGACCATGGATATATTGAGATTGCGGCATATTCCGAGAAAAGCGGGCGCGCAGAGCCGCTCCGGTGCGACATAAATTATTTTATATTTGCCGCTCTCCGTGTTTTGCAGCACTTTCAGATACTGCGCGTGGGTCAATGAGCTGTTTATGTATGCGGCGGCGACGCCCGATTGGACGAGCGCGCTGACTTGATCTTTCATCAGAGAGATGAGCGGGGAGACGACAATAGTGATGCCGTCAAACATGAGTGCGGGCACCTGATAGCATATCGACTTCCCGGCGCCCGTGGGCATGATGCCGAGAACATCGCGCCCGCCGAGCAGGCTGTCCGTTATTCTGTCCTGCCCCTCGCGGAAAGAATCGTGGCCGAAATATTCTTTTAATACGCTGAGCTTGTCCCTCACCGTTTGCACCTCAACAGAAATATTTATAAAATTAATTATACTCTGCGGCGCGAAAAACATCAAGAAAATAAAAATAACGGCGGGCGAAAAATCGCCGACCGCCTGAAATATTTATAACGCAGCGTTATCAATCAAATAACCAAAAGACGGAATTCTTTCCGTTATTTATCCGCCGCTCTGCCTGCAAAATACCGCCTGCGGGTGCACAAAACGGAGATAATCCGACCGCAGGGGAAAGACGATGCACAAAAGGTGGAAAAAAGGCATCCCCGGCTTTTGCGGACAGGCTTATGGCGGTCCCCATCAACGATTAATAACGCTGCGTTAATAATAAAGTATATCATTGAAAAATATATTTTGCAATGTCGATTTTTGCCAAAAAGCCGCAGACAAAACGGGCGTAATATAGCCCGAACATGCAAAAGCAGCCGCGCGGGCGACTGCTTTGCTTTATATCTGATTTATTCCGCGACCTTCATCGTCAGCTCGAGTATGCGCTTGACGCTTGTCTCGAGGTCGGCGCGGGTTATCTTGCCGTTTTCAAAAGCGGCTTTCAACTCCTCGGGCTCGCCGTCGCCCATCTTGACATCGTTGCCGGCGAGAACCTCGTCGGAGTGGTTGCTGTGGACGCCCCAGTCTGTTGTGACCATGCCCTTGAAGCCCCACTCGTTGCGGAGCATCTCGGTGAGCAATTCGTAGCTCACCGAAGTGTGGCAGCCGTTGATGAGATTGTAGGAGGACATAATTGTCCACGGGTCGGCATCTTTGACGCATATCTCAAAGCCGCGCAGATATATCTCCCTGAGCGCGCGTTCGGAGACTCTGGAATCGCATTCAAAGCGGTTCGACTCCCTGTTGTTGCAGGCAAAGTGCTTTACCGATGCGGCGATTTTCTGCGACTGGATGCCGCGCACGTCGGCGGCGCAGCACTTTCCGGCGAGGAGGGGATCCTCGGAGAAATACTCGAAGTTGCGTCCGCACAGGGGATTGCGGTGGATGTTCATCGCGGGCGCGAGCCACACGCCGAGATTGTTTTCTCGCAGCTCCGCGCCGCCTGCCGCGCCGACTTCTTCAATGAGTTCCGTGTTCCATGTGCACGCGAGAAGCGTTGCGCAGGGCCATGCCGTTGTGGGCACGCCCGTTGAAGCATTGAGGCGCAGACCCGCAGGCCCGTCAGCAGTCGGGACGGGCGGCACATCGAGGCGTTTCATGCCGCCGAACGCGCCTGTGTTGCAGACTCCGGGCTGATTCTGATGCCCGCCGACAAAGTCGATAAGCTCGTCAACGGTGAACTGCTTTATAAATTCGTCGAGCGTTATATTTTCGCCGACTTCGTCGAACATGATTGTATCTTTGGGCGCGGTTGCTTCGATAGAAGCGTGCGTGCCGCGTGTGTAAACGGGTTCGCCCGTCGGGAGATTTTCAAAGCTGCCGTCCGCGAGCAGACGCTTTTCGAGCTTGAACGGTCTGCAGAGCGGCTTTGATTCTTTTGTGATTATATCCTCGCTCAGCACGAAGTCGTAGCGGAGCTTTTCTGTCGCTCTGACGGAATTTCCGAGGTAGAACGAGTATGTGCCTTTTTCGAGCACGAATGCTGATTTCTTTATCTTGCCGAGATCGTCGAAGCTCGCCATGTCGCCGATATCAAAGCTCAGCGCGATTGCCTCGGACTCACCGGGTGAGAGAAGCTTCGTCTTTTTGAACGCGGCGAGCACCTTTGCGGGCTTGCCGAGCTTGCCCTGCGGCGCGCTGTAATAGAGCTGAACGACCTCTTTGCCGGACACTTTGCCGATGTTTTTGACCGTCACCGCGGCGACTATCTTTCCGTCGCTCTCGCCGCAGAATGCGCCGCTGAACTCGAAATCGGTATAAGAGAGACCGAAGCCGAACGGATAGCGAACTTTTTCGGCGGCGCCGGGAATCGTCTCGAAATAGCGGTAGCCGACATATATGTCATCAAAATAATCGAGATGCTCGAAGCCTGTCAGAAACTCCTGCGCATTTTGATATGAGTCGTAGGAGTCGGGGATAGTGTCCGCCAATTTGCCGGAGGGGTTGACATCGCCGCAGATAATGTCTGCAATCGCCATGCCGCCCTCGAGACCGCCCTGCCAGCCGGAGATTATCGCGCCGACTTTTTCATTGTCCGCGAAATACTCGCAGTCAACGACTGCGCCGGAGTTGAGGACTATAACTGTGTTCGGGAACGCCGCAGCGACTCGGTCGATGAGGCTCTTCTCCGTGTCCGAAAGGTAGTAGTCGCCGGGGATAGCCTTTCTGTCAACGCCCTCTGCGGAGAAGCGGCTGAGGGTTATTATCGCGATATCCGCGTTCGCGGCTGCCTCCGCTATGAGCTCGTCGGGCATATGCGCCTCGGCAACATGCATGCTCGCGAAGGTGTCGTAGATTATATCGTCTTTCTCTTTGCAGAAGGACATGGCGTTGACCTTGTCCCATATCTTTTCGATCTGGGCGCGGGTCGGGATGCGCTTGCTCGCCTCCTTGACGTATTCTTTGTAGAACTCGACGGTCGGCTTGAACACGCTGACCTTGCCCTCGGCTTCCTTCTGACTGAATCCGTCATAGACATTGCGGATGTAGGCGCAGAAAACGTCGCCGCTTCCGCCGCCGCCCTTTATGTATTCGATAGTCGCCTTGCCGAAGAGTGCGACTCTTGTTCCGCGCGTGAGCGGCAGAGTGTGAAGCCTGTTTTTGAGCAGAACCATACCCTCGCCGGCGGCCTTTCTCGAGAGCGCGGCGTGCTCGGGCGAACCTGTGACCTTTCTGCCGTCCGCGCCGAGCGGGATGCAGGGCTGATATCTGAATCTTGCGTATTTGTCCATAGCTGTTCTCCGTCCTTTATTTGAATTTATTTAAGCTCACCTTGTGTTATTCTGTCGATGAAAATGCATTCCGACTCATACGAATCCGGCTTGTTTTCGTCTATTATAATCAGTCTGCCGCCGCGTTTGTCGCCGTAGGTGTGGTAGCCCGCGCCGGGGGTCTGAACGAGCTTTATGCCGTCGACCTCCATTGTGAATGTGTTCACATGGTCGTGGCCGAAGAATGCGGCGACTATATCGCCCGTTCTCTTCCAGCTCTCGAATTCGTCTCCGTTTTCGAGCGGCGGGCATGGGGATTCGTGAATCTCGCCCTCGAGCAGTGCGCCGTCCGGGACGGAGTAGTGCTGCGCGCCGAGGCTGTATTTGCCATCCGGGTCTTTTTTGAGTTTTTTGTATTCCTGAATGACGGGGATATGCTGAAACAGCAGAGAGGGCACGGCTTTTCCGCCGTTCTGCGCCTTGAGTTCGGCGGCGCGTCTTTCGTACCATGCTATCTGATCTTTTTTTACAAAGCCGTATCCGGCGTCGTCTATAACATTGAACTCATCGTCCCTGACATAGTCGCCCGAGTCGATGCACCAGATGTTCCAGGCGATATGCTTGCCGTCGGAAGACAAAATAGGCAAACTGCAATTCGCGCAGCCGGAGACATCCTCGTCGTTCATCGTGCTCCTGAAATTCTCATATTCGGCGTATATACAGATCTGATTCTCTTTCGCGAGAAACGGCAATTTGGGCTGAGCCTCGGCATCGTGATTGCCGAAAACTATGGCGAGCGGGATATTTTTCTCCGCAATCGGCGCGACTATCTTTTTGATAGTATTATACATATATTCATATGTGAACTCCTGCCAGTAGCCGCTGATGTTGTCGCCGCCGAAAACGACAAGATCGGGATTTGCAATTTCGATGCATCGGCGAATGACATTTATCGTCTCTTTGCTCTTGTTTATCGGTATCTGTCTGTCCTCCTCATCGTCCATCTCCGGGTCGACCTCGTGGACATCAGTCAGATGCAGAATGCGGAATTTTCCGTTCGCGCCGAAGCGCAGGGGAGCCTGCTTTTCTTTTATATATTTCTTTGAGTCCGGCAGCCCTTTTGCCATGCTGTTCCCTCCGATATTTGATACTGAAATTATATACTTGCTTCGACACTGTGTCAATAATTGTGTTGCATTCGCGATTCTGCGTTGTTTACTGTGCATAATTTAAAAAGTCCGTTTTTGGCAAAAGTGCATATTGCGAAAAGCAGAACGCGGTGATATAATTGATTTAATAACACGGTTTTCTAATTTGCAGATGAGGGGCGTGCTTTTTGAAAAATACACTTGATTCATCCATAGTCAAGCTGACGAATTACCGCTCTGTGTGGGGATACATACACAAAAACAAGCAGGCGACAATTCCGCAGATAGCCAAAAGCATCGGGCTGAGCCTGCCGACCGTGACGCGAGCTATTGATTACGGTGTTGCGGAGGGAATTATTAATCCGGACGGAGTTATAGGTGCGGAACGCGGGCGCAAGGCGCAGGTATATAAGCTTAACGCGGACTATATGCATTTTCTGCTGATTTATCTTGACTCCGATGTTCTTTCATACAGAATCCATGATTTCAAAAGCCGTACTATCGGCAGCGGAAATATACCGATTTGTGACGAAAAAGTACTTTCGACGCTTGAGAATCTTGTTATGACAAGCGTTGCGGCCGATCCGCTCATAGCCATGACGGCGATAGCCGTTTCGGGCGTTGTCTGCAAGGGTGTTGTTATGGACTCTGCGGCATTCCCGTCGCTCAACCATATCGATGTTGCAAAGAGGCTGAATGAAAAATTCGGACTGACGGTTCTTATTGACAACGACCTGCATGTCGCAACGAATGTGGCAAGAAAATATTCGAATTATCAGGAGGGTATAACCGTTCTCTATGCTTACGGCAAGCGCAAGAGCGGCTCGGGAATAATCGCGAACGGCGAGGTGCTCTGCGGCGCGTCGGGCGCTGCCGGCGAGGTCGAAAACATCCCGCTGCACACTTCGGACATTGAATCCGAGCGCATAGCTTTTTGCAGCGAACGCCTCCAGGCGATAATCGCGCTGATGAATCCGGGCAGGGTAGTTATATATGAGCTCGATGAGGGCATGGATACGGACAAGCTCATAGGTTTGATAAAGAGCAAAATGAAGCCTTATCTTCTGCCGGAGTTCAAGCTCGGTCGCGATTTCTTTGAGGACTGCTTCCTCGGGCTGAGCATCGTGTGTGAGGTTGGGATAAAACAGAGCCTACGGGAGAGACTTGATTTTTAAACAACGAGGGGAATTTCAACAATTCCCCTTATATCTCAAATAATTAATAACACTTATTTAAGATATAACTCTACTTATTTGTAAATATAGTGTATAATATTGCAGTTGTTATGAATTATTTTATGAATACTGCGGTACTTTGTCGGTGCCGCATATTAAAAGTTGAATTTATAACTTAATGTTATAATATAAATTGCTGCAAAGGAGGAGACAAGAAGAAGCAAAGAATAACAATGTCTATAATGTTTTCACAAAAACGAAAGGAGAACAGAGTAAATGAAAACATTTAAAAAAGCGCTGAGCGTTATGCTCTGCCTGTGCATGATAATGTCCGTTATGGCGGCAGGGCTCAATGCCTTTGCGCAGGAGGAAGCGACCGCAGCGCTTGACGGCGCTGTCAGCGAAGCGGCTGCTCTTGCCGTATCCGATCCTACGGACGAAAAACCCGACGTTGACGCTATGGAGCGCACCAAGGTTAAGTATCCCATCGGCGCTTCCAAGAAGGCTGTCAACAGGTCTATCGGCAGAGTTGAAGATATTCTTTTCACTATTTTGAAGGTTCCCGAGGGCGGAGTTCCCCAGGTGCTCAACGAGAAGGTATATACCAATGAAACCGTAGCTCTTGTTGCAAAGAAGCTGTTCCCGCTTGTCGGCGGACTCAGCAGTCTTGTTGCAAAGGGACCCAAGGATCTTGCCGCAAAACTTGACAAGGAGACCTGCGCGGGTGCTATCGCGGCTCTTAACGCCGCAGCAGCTACGCTCGGCGCGGACGGCAAGCCCGTAGATAAGCTTGACGCATGGCAGTATCTCACTGTTGTTGACGGCGACTTCGGTTTCGCTAACGGCGACAAGGAGGGCTTCCTCGACGCTGTTGCGTCGCTGTTCAGACCCCTTTCGCTGCTCACTACCGTTGTTTCCTTTGAGAACACAACCAGCTTATTTTACGGTCCGCAGCTGGGCATATACGAGGATCTCATCCCCATATTTGAGGCTCTCGGCATAAAGGACTTTATGACCTCCGACGAGTACACCGCATATGTTAAGAAGGGCGCCAACACAAACGAGAAGATGGATCGCCGTATCCGCGGCATCATCACTCCCATATTCACTCTTGTTGACGCAGTTGCCTCTGCGGAATCCCCGGTCGACGAGGTTCTGAAGCTTCTCCCGAATCTTGCCTCCGCTATTGACACGGGACTTATCGACACTCAGATACACAGTATGCTGGGCAAAATCAGCCTGGGTATCGGCAACAGCGTTAAGGTTGACCTCACCACCGGCGGCGTATACGATATGATTGCCCCCAAGCTCAAGGACATCGAGCTTCAGGCTGCCAAGACTGACGAGAACGGCGAAGTTACCGCCCCCGCGGTCACTCTTACAATAAACCTTGACAAGGAGAAGTTTGCGGCTGCAATAAAGGATATCGCCGCCTGCGGAGTCTTCACCGCAAAAGAGAGCGCAGCCAAGACCAGAAACTGGTTTGTCGGCATAGAAGGCGACTCGGCGGATGCGTTTGTTGTTCTGTTCAGATATCTCCATTCCGAGCTTACCGAGGAGAACAACGCTGTGGCTATAAAGACCGCTGTTGCAGCTCTCGACATGAACGCCTCGCAGAAAATTGTTGTCAATTTCCTCGTTTCCTCCGTGCTCTCGTCCTCTGCTGACGGAGCGCTCAGAACCATAGTTGCTCTTCTTCCGCTTGCAAAGACCGGCGTGAAGATAGCAGCCCGCTTCGGCGCGTTTGATAAATAAGCTTTAATTTGCAAAACACAATTTCATAAAAGCAAGGAGCGGCGGAGCGTCATAAGGCGTTCCGCCGTTTCGTTGTCAATCACAAATCAAATTGTTAAATCAACTAAAAATAAAGCTGTTTTTTCGGCATTTCGTACAGGCCGCCGCTCTTGTTTTTTATTTCTTGTTATGTTAAAATCAATTCGTATGAAATACATTTTTGGAGGTCTTTCTATGAAAAAATGGCGAGTAGGTATTATCGGTGTCGGCGGAATATTCAACGGCGCTCACCGCGAGCACTATCTTAAAGACGATCGCCTTGAGGTTGTTGCGCTCTGCGACATAATCGAGGAGAGGGCGGTCGAGTGCCGCGACGGTTTTTTCCCCGACGCGAAGGTATATACCGATTTCAACGAGCTGCTCAAGGACGAGACGATAGACTCTGTCGATATCTGCACCCCGAACTATCTCCACTCGATAATCGCGGTTGCCGCTTTCAAGGCGGGCAAGCACGTTTTCTGCGAGAAGCCGGACGCTGTCAATGTCGAAGAGGTCATGAAGATGAATGATGCCGCTAAGGCTGCGGGCAAGACGCTCATGGTCATGAGAAACAACCGCTTCACCGATGCGTCTAAGCTTGCGAAGAAGTTCATTGACGACGGCAAAATGGGCGAGATATACTGCGGACGCTGCGGCTGGCAGAGGAGACGCGGAATCCCCGGAAAGGGCGGCTGGTTCACCACCAAGGCGCAGTCCGGCGGTGGCCCGCTCATTGACCTCGGCGTTCACATGATAGACCTTGCGATATGGCTCATGGGCAGCCCGACTCCCGTCGCCGTGACCGGCAGCACATACTGCAAGTTTGCCGACAACGACGTCAGCGACTCCGTGAACTCCGACTTCGGCGACAAGGTCGAGGACGGCACGTTTGACGTTGAGGATCTTGCAATGGGCACTATCCGCTTCGATAACGGGGCGCAGCTCCAGATAGAGTTCAGCTGGGCGTCGAACATCAAGAAAGAGACACGCTTTGTCGAGCTTCGCGGCACGAAGGCGGGACTCAATTGGCAGGACGGCGAGGTCGAGTTCTACACCGAGGAATACGGCAAGTGTCTCGATGTTATCCCGACTAACTACGCTACCGACAGAGAGCACGCGAGAAACCTCAGGCACTTCTACGATGTGGTTATCGAGGGCGCCGAGCCGTGCTTCAAGCCGCAGCAGGGAATTGATATGATAAAGATTCTCTGCGCAGTTTACGAGTCCGCAAGGACGGGCAGAGAAGTAGTGCTCTGATAAATAAACTTAACGAAAAAGCACCCTGCGGCTCAGTGCACAGGGTGCTGTAATTTAAAGCGGAGAGGCACACGCCCCTCCGCTTTTTTCGTTTGTTATTTCTTCGCTTTCTTCGACTTCTTGTCATATCTTCCGCCGAGTCTTGCGTCGGCTTCGGCGCGGGGTATTTTGCCGC
>UMCS01051867.1_pt1 | contig 26692 bp, 30 predicted proteins | sample 1964281 | NCBI WGS metagenome assembly UMCS01 (sample SAMEA4835973, study PRJEB28245) | human gut metagenome | biome: gut microbiome; material: fecal sample | place: Denmark | collected 2008
TTAAAAAGGTATAGGCTTTTGTCAACAATCTGAAAGAAGCGACTTGATTCGCTTCTTTTTTTGTGGATGTGTTTTCTTATTTTGTGTATTTCTCTTTGTTTACTAACGTAAAAAATCAATTTTTTCAGCTACAAAGCCATAGTTTAAGTATACCTTTTCATCCTTTTGGTATTTACGCGAATGAATACGACCATTGATTCCTACATAATCACCAATCTTACATGAAGCACTTACCGTTTCTGCAAGTCCTCGCCATACTTCAATAACCATATCATCATTTTCATAAACACCATCTGAATTTGGAAAGTTACGCTGCACACGAACAGGAAGTTCACAAGTCTTCAAACCATTTGTTGTTTCCTTTAAAACGGGCATTTCCGTAATTTTCCCCACGATACTAAACGCATTCATAATTGATTATCCTCCTTCAATTCTGACCACCATTTTCATCACCATCCTTCTTCAAATGTATTGTACAAACATCCCTCATATAAAACAAACGACCTATTTTGTCTATAGGTCGCTATTTTGTACATATTTCTATTGTTTTCAGCCTCTAATTTGGCTAAAATAACGCAAATTAGATCAGATAGAATCATTCGGAAGAATTTTTGTCACACACACATTTGAAAAATCTAAATCATCCAAGTTAGAAAGAACCTTGTCTAAAGACATCTTTTGAATGCGATTTAAACTATCCATATAATCAAAATTTTCAAAATGACTTCTTAATAAATCATTAGCTAAACCATCAAAATGATTTAAGCCTCTTAAATTATTCGCTATAGCCTGCGCACGCAAAGATTGATAATCTTCATTCGATATTGTCTTCTTCTTCACCTGTTCTTTTACAAGCTCAATAAAAGCATCTGGATTTGTTGTTTGTGCATAAAACAAGACATAACTATGATCTGTAGTAAAGTCAGCTTCTGCTCCTACAAATTGCGTAAAGATTCTTTGATCCAGCCATTCTTGAAATTTAGGATTCAAAGGCCCCATTAAAGAATCTAGCCACATATTGACCGCAAAATCCTTTTCTATACTCTCCATAACATTTGAACAAGGCTTCATTTTAAAGCCAACACACACAAAAGGCTGAGAAATATCCATTGTATCTACAAATTCTTTGCGATTGACTTCCATCGGTTCTTCTTTAAAAACACGCGAAATCTCTTTATCACACTTACTTTCTACGTCCTTTTGACAGTCTTTGATCCATTCCATAATTTCGTCTGTATCTTTTCCAGTGATGCCCACAAGGCACAATTTACTTGGATCATAGTTCAACTCATAAAAATATTTAAGATCTTCCATACGCATATTTTGAATATCTTCCTTAGATCCTAATACATCTACTTTCATTGGATGATTCTTATATAAAGAGATTAAAGTCTCCTTAAAAAGACGCTGTTCAGGCGATTGTTGATACATATCATATTCACTTAGAATAATTCCCTTTTCTTTTTCAATCGTTTTGTTTGTCACGTCTAGATTCTCAACAAAATCAAATAACAGCTTTAATGGCTGTTTTACATCTGCTGTCGTTGAAAAATAAAATGCAGTTTCTGTATATGAAGTATAGGCATTTGTAGAACACTGCAAACCCGCAAACAATTCACTAACATCTTCTCCATCTAAATAAAACATTTGATGCTCTAAATAATGAGCCAATCCACTTTTATGATGAACAAGTGTTCCATCCACATTTTGATCTATGTCAAAGCCACCAACTTTTGCCCCCAAAAGAAAGAGTGATCTTTGATAATCCGGCTTATGCACAAGTAAAACTTGTAAGCCATTTGGTAAAGTTTCTTTCGTTAAATCCAAATTATAATTCATTTTCATTCTCCGCAACAATGGCTACTGATGCCAAATTCATTTGTAAGGCAACACGCGAAATATCTTCCTTTGTCACCTTCATAATTCTTTCAATTCTTTGTTCTGTTGTCAGTTTACGATGCAACAAATCATCTAAAAATGCTTGGGCAATTAAAGAGAGTGCCTGATCCAACCCGCCAACAAGGCGATCTTTAAATCCCATTTTCGCAATTTCTAAATAAGCATCGTCATAATCCATATTCAATAATCGATCCATTTGGGTTTCTATTAAATTCAATACTTTCGTAACATCTTTACGATTTACTCCCGTATGAATCAATATCGCACCATCAAAACGAATGATTGATGAGCTTATTGAATAACAAAGGCTATTCTTCTCACGTATCTCATCAAACATCAAATTCTTTTGACTTTGCCCTAAAATACTACACAAAAGCAATTCTGCCTCATAGTCTGCACTTGAAATATCCACCGATGTAGAATAGACTTGCGAAATACAGGTTTGAGAAATATCCTTTTCAAATGTCTTATAACTCGTTTCTACTTTTGGAAGCAATGTTCTTTCTGAAATAAAAGGACAATGCGAATCCAAAGAATCAATAAAATCATATAGTTCTTGATCAACATATCCACAAATATAGAAATGTTTAGCCATATCCATATAGAGTGTATATACTTGTTTGACCTCTTTTAAAGTAAGCGTTTCTAAATCCTTTAAACTTCCCTGTACAGGAATCGAAATCGAATGCTTGTCATGAGCCATTTCAAAGGCATACATACAAGATAAGTTGGCTGGATCATCCATTTGTGCTAATAATCTATTTTTTAATAGATATACAGACTCTTTGAAGTTTTCTTCATCCAATACCGAATGAAATAAAGCTTGATCCATAATATCTTTGATTTTATTTACATAATTCTCATCTTCAATCCAGTCTGGACGAACAAATTGAAAACGCACATCCACTTGAATTAAATCCCCGAAAGATGTTAATCCATAAGATATTTTCGTACCATAAGCTAGATTTAGCGTAGAAGCTAATTTCTGTTTTGAATCCATCTTTTCTGTTTTTGCCTTCATCATATATACAAGAACATTGAGTGCTGTAATTGTATTTCGATTAAAAGGCATCATTGTTTTACAAGAAACATAGACATCGCTAAATTTTTGCGTTTGAATATAGTTCATACAAGACCTCCTTGAAAAATATATTATTGATTTTACCACAAAAACAAAAAAAAGGTTAGAATTGAATTCTAACCTACATGAACATATGCGATCAATGCATTACCACAAGAAACAGGGCCAACAACTGTTTGATTGCCTAGCCATCCACCATGAACAGCTTGTCCATTTCCAAGATAAATTGCAACGTGACCTGAATAAACAATAATATCACCTGCAACTGGACTTGATGTAATGCGTCCTAAACTTAAATATTGTTCAGGAGAACCGTGGAAATTAATTCCTACAGCGGCTAAAGCATTTGTGACTAACATAGTACAATCTTGGCTTGCTCCTACTTGTGCTCTAGCTGCAGCCGCAATAGCTGAAGAGTTTACACTTGGAGTTGATGGTGCATAGTTATTGTTGTAACTATTGTTTGTAGAACCACCTGTTGTATTCTGTGAAGGAGCTTGTGTAGTATTTGTACTTGTGTTTGTACTTGTACTTGTATTTGTGTTTGTAGTAGTACTTTGAGCCGGTGTACTTGTAGTGTCTTGAGTTGAAGAATCCTGAGAAGGAGTTATTTCAGTCGCAACACCATTTTCATCGATCTTATATCCATCTTTTTCGGTATTCTTAATTAAATTACCATTTTCATCGAATGCGTATTTAGTTCCATCAATATCTAAGAATTTATTCTTAGTGACTTCACCATTTTCTGCATAATAATAATCCTGACCGTTGATTACTTGCCAACCAGTACGGAAGATTCCATCTTCCCCAGTGAAATATGTTTTTCCGTCTACATCAAATTGACCTGTAGCCATCTTTCCATCTTCACCAAAATAATAGTCCTGGCCATCGATTTTTTGCCAACCCGTTACGCAATTTCCTTTGTCGTCAAAATAATATTTTGCGCCATTGTCTTCAACCCAGTTTGTTGAAGTCTTGTTTCCTTTTTCATCGTAGAATGATTTACCATCTTCACTCCATCCATGAAGAAGAATACCTTCCTTTTGGAAATTATATTCACTGCCGTGAATTGTAACAGTACCTGTTGCTGCAGTTCCATCTGCTTGGAAATAATATGTTTCATCCGAAACATTTTGCCAACCAAACTGCATTTCACCCTTACTATTGAAATAGTAAAGTTCAGTATCGATTTTTGTTAAACCAGTAGCTGTTTGACGATTTGATTCTAAAATATAATAACGATCTGCGCCTTCACCATGCCATCCTGGTTGAACTTCTTTGGCATACATTGTCGAAACAATTGGACCAGAAGTCAATAGACATAGGCTTACGGCTAAAATTTTACTATGTTTTTCGATAAAATTCATCATATCACCTCTTCGTTACAACAACTGAAGTTTAACAAGGATTCTTTTTTGTTGCAAATTTTCGCTTAAAAATCATTTGCACTTTTTAATAATTTATTTCTTAATTTTTCCTTAATAAGCTTTATATAAAGCACTTGAATCTAAAATGTGGTAAATTGTGTGATTTTATAAAAAATTGTACACAATTTAGTAAATGCATAATATTGTCTACAATTCATGAACAAAACCATCATAATACGCAATCATTTTTGAAAGCGTATACAGTAGAACTATAGAAACAATCAGCATACTTATAAAAAGCCCTAAAGAAAGCCATTTTAAACAAGAAATTACCAAATATACACTTTTTGAATTTAATGCTTTAACAACCCAAAACAAGCCCCAAACGTATTTAATTCCATTAAAAATAATGACAATTCGAAACTTTTTTATCAATAATATGACTCCTAGAATAGCCAAAATGTCTATTAGTTTTATACAACTAATGAGTTTAAATACATTCAAAGTTGGATTTGAAATCACATAATATAGGATACGAATGAAAACACTCGATTGATACATACTTAGTGTTGACTGAATATGAAATAAACTCTCATAATCCGTCACAAAGAATAATTTACCAAACAGAATGAGCTGCCATACATTCTGCCACAACCAATATAAACAAAGAAAGAAAATAAAAAGAAAGATTCGCTTCTCAAACGAATCTATGCATTGATCAATCAACCTTAAGATTTTCAAGCCAATCCTCTCCCTTAAGCTCTTCATGCGTACTAAGTCCTGGATAATCAAGTTGACGCAATACTTCATAGACAATAATGGCAGCACAATTGGACAAATTCAAGCTTCTTGCGTTTGCGACCATAGGAAGACGCATACAAGTATCTAAGTGTTCTTTGAGGATTTTTTTGTCTACACCCGTACTTTCTTTTCCAAGCACTAAATAAACATCACCCTCTTCTTTTGTGAAGTCAAATTCACTTGGTGCCTTTTTTCCATAGCGAGTCATAAAATAATAATGTTCACATGGATTTTCAGCCACAAACGCATCCCAATTCTTGTGAATATGAATATCGGCATCTTTAATATAATCCATTCCCGAACGACGCAAATGTTTTTCATCCAACGAAAAACCCAATGGTTCAATCAAATGCAAACGAGAACCTGTAGCCATACAAGTTCGAATAATATTTCCTGTATTTTGTGGAATTTCCGGTTCATACAATACAACATGCAACATACTTATTTACTCCAATCTTTTAAAAACTTCTCAAGCGCAATACCACGATGTGAAACACTATTTTTCTTTTCTTCACTCACATTGGCAAGCGTTGTCTTAAATGCAGGATAATAGAAAATAGGATCATAACCAAATCCATTTTCACCTTCCAATTTATCGTGAATCAAACCTTCACATTCACCACGATACACATGTTCTTTTCCATCTTCATCAATATAGGCAATAACACACACATAACGAGCTGTACGTACCTTACCTTGTACTTGATCTATAATATATTGATTCTTAATATCATAGCTTGTATCTTCACCTAAAAAACGAGCGGAATAAACACCCGGCTTTTTGTCCATCGCATCCACTTCCAAACCTGAATCATCACTAATGACAGGTTCATGTAGTTCATTAAATAATGTACGAGCTTTAATCAATGCATTTTCTTCAAAAGTTGTTCCATCTTCAATAATATGGATTGTATGATCTAAATCTTTTAAACATTTCACATCACAATCCTTCAACATCGTCTGAAACTCTTCCACTTTATGAGCATTGCTCGTTGCTATCCAAATTGTTTTCTTCATAAATTATCACCGATATATATTATAGAAAGAAAAAATGGGGTTTTCAATAAAACTTATGGTAAAATAAAAATCGTTTTTGAAAGATAAATATTTATTGTTTGTTAGTGTGTACTATATATGACCTATAGCTATATCGCAAGAGGCAAATTTATCCAATACAACAATTACATTTGTACTTTCTTTATTGGATGTTGCCAGAATCGGCAAAAGTATATTGTCCTCAAATTTCAATAAGAACAGAAAGAGATTCATCTTAATTTCACTATTCTCTTTAATGTGTATTGTATAAAGAACTAGCTCTACTGCATTTAATGTGGCTTGCCAATCAGATACAATGTTAGCAACTGATGAAAATACAAGTTCTGTTGCGATGTCGATTTTCTCAGACATCTGATCTAGGTATTAGATATGTTGCAGGTATAATCAGTATACTTGGCATAATCTTTTATATAAGCCGACGCTAATATATGATAAAATAAATGAGTTGGAGGCATTTATGGAATATAAAAATGACAATAAATTTTATTTTGAAATTGAAAAAAGAATTCCTGGCCATTTAGGAAGAGCCGGAATTATACATACACCTCATGGTGACATTAAAACGCCAGCATTTATGTGCGTAGGAACACATGGTGAAGTTCGTTTTGTTTCTATGGAAGAATTAAAGAGCATTAATGCTCAAGCCATGTTAAGTAATGGATATCATTTACGAAACATTTCCCCAGAAATTGCTGCTAATGGAGGCTTATCTGCATGGTCAAAATGGGATGGTCCAACCTTAACGGATTCTGGTGGATTTCAAGTCATGTCTTTAGGTTCAGGTTGTGGAAAAGTTGTCAGCATGAAACGTGAAGACAATATGAAAAATACGGAAGAAGAAAAACGTTTAGCCCACGTAACAGAAGATGGAGTACACTTTCATGATCCATTTACAGGTCAAGAAGATTTTATTGGTCCTGAAGAAAGTATGCAGATTCAATGTCGTATTGGAGCCGATATCCATATGGCTTATGATGAATTAACTTCTTTAGCGGATACTTATGAATATAATGTTGAATCCTTGGCAAGAACGGAGCGTTGGGCAAAAAGAAGTCTTGATGAACATAAAAAACATTGTGATGATTTAGGATATCACCAATCTCTATATGGCGTAATTCAAGGTGGTCGTTGGGAAGATCTTAGAAGATCTACATGTAAAAAGTATGCACAAATGGATTTCGATGGCTATGGATTAGGCGGTGCCTTCTTAAAAGAAACATTAGGCGATATTTTAACTTGGTGTAACGAAGAACTACCTGAAAATAAGCCAAGACATTTATTAGGTTTATCTCATCCAGATGATATCTTGATTGGTACTGAAAATGGTGCAGATACATTTGATTGTGTTGCCCCCACAAGAGAGGCAAGACATGGAAGATTGTATACAATGCATGGTCCTATCAACCTATCTAAATATAGAGATAGCGATGAAATCATTGATGAAGGATGCGATTGTCCAACATGTCAAAGTAAAATCACATTAGGCGAATTAAGAAGACTTTGGAAATCACAAGACCGCACAGAATCAGCCAAATATTTTGAACTAGCTTCTATGCATAATCTTCGTTTCATCATTCGTCTTACAGAACAGGCTAGACAAGCCATTTTAGATGGTACATTTAAAGAATTCAAAGAATCTTTCTTAAATTCATACTACGGGAACAAATAATTGTTCCTTTTTTTGTGAAAAAAAGAGAAATCGAACGATTTCCCTTAAATGAAGTCTTGGCAAGATACCAATAAATCAATTTTCTTCCATTGTGTTTCTTCATCAATACAGTTTCCTTCTTCAACAGAGGCAAATCCACATTGTGGAGAAAGTGCAATATTCTCACCAACTACAGCTTTAGCTTGTTCATAACGAGCTTTAATCGCATCATGCTCTTCTAATTCTTTACGCTTAGTCGAAATCAAGCCAGCTACAAATGTGCGGTCAGTGCCTTTTAAAACAGCCCAAGGATCAAAGGTTCCACTACGAGCATCATCATATTCTACAAAATAGCCATCGTATGGAATACTTGCGACCGATTTGGCAATCGTATCATAGAATCCATGGAATAATGGATTTCCTTTGAAGTTTCCTTTACAGAAATGTGTTGCGATCTGCATATCTTCTGGACGATTTTCTAAAGCTTTTGTACTTACACGCACAAACCAATCTAGTACTTGTGCTTTTGTATAACCCAAACCTTCTACCTTTGATACAAACTTATCATCGATCATATAGGTCCATGAAGTATCATCAATTTGAATATAGCGACATCCATGATTATAGAAATCACGAATGGCTGCTTGATATGCCAATCCAATATCTTCAATCACCGCTTCAATATCCGTACCATAATATGGTGTATCTTTAATGCCTAGTTGTAAGAAATGATCAATCAAAATCATGTTTGGTCCAGAAATACATTTCTTGGCTTCTACACCATATTTACTTGCTTCCTTCTTTAAGAAATCCCATGCGTACATTTCTTTATGTGCCTTATTTGGATCATAAAAAATCTTTCCTTCAATCATACCCAATTCAATATGATTATTTCTTCCATTAATAAACTTGTCTAAGTGTTTTGTCGTAAAACCATCAAATTCTTTTAGCCAATCCAAATGCCACCAGCGACGACGAAACTCTCCATCCGTCACAAACTTTAATCCGTGTTGTACTTCTTTGGCAACCAATTTTGCGATTTGTTCATCCTCAATATCACGTAATTGTTCATATGTAATCTCATTATTATTAAATTTAGCACGAGCCTCTTTAATTTCTTGTGGTCTTAAAAAAGATCCTACAATATCATATTTAATATTCAACATTAGTCAATTTCCTCCAACAACATCATTTTATCATTTCTTATTGATTATTTATAATATTTAAAAATATGCACTTGTTATAGTTTTTATCTATAATCAAAAAGAAAAGAATGTGATAAAATACATTCTATGAACACAAAAGAATATATACTTAATCAATTTAAATTATACCCACAACTTGAATTACAAGACCTTATGAAGTTTTTGTATCAAAGTAGTTTTGGATGTGAACACCTTGTTTCTGATTTCTCTACCGTCAAATCAAATATTGAACAAGAACTACAAAATCATAAAGATTCTTCAGATTCAATTGAAGAATTAGATGGAGACTATATTCGTCTACATTTGAATTATGGTTTAAATGTAAATACACTAAGTACCTTATTTATACGATCATGCCAACAAGAAGAAAATGGAATCAAACAACTTGAAGATAAGATTCAAACTCTTTTAGATCTTATCTTTGACAATACTCTTCCCTTTTCTTACGAAGAATCTAAGGATTTACTTTTAAAATGGAAAAAAGAGGGGTATCCTGCCCTTCATCATTCAGATACGTTCAATCAATTGTATCATCCTGCATATCGTTTGATTCATAAAAAGTATGTTCCATTTTTAGAATTATTCCAATATATAGACAACAACCACCCTTCTATGGTTTCAATTGATGGACGTTGTGCTTCGGGTAAGACAACACTTTCAAATCTTTTAAAACTAGTATATGACTGTAACGTATTTAAAATGGACGACTTTTTCTTGCAACCCCATCAAAGAACAAAAGAAAGGCTTGAAAGTCCTGGAGAAAATGTGGATCATGAGCGTTTTAAAGAAGAAATATTAATTCCATTATCAAAACATGAAGATGTAAAGTTGCGTAAATTCAATTGCTCAACTATGTCTATAGAGCATGCTATCTTGATTCCATATAAACCATTCAATATTATAGAAGGCTCTTATTCTATGCATTCTAGTCTTCAAAAATATTATGATTTTTCCGTTTTCTTAACAGTCAATAAAGATGAACAAATAGAAAGACTAAGAAAAAGAAATCCAAAGATGTTGAATAATTTCATTCAACGCTGGATTCCTTTAGAAGAAGCCTATTTTAATACTTTTTCAATCCAAGACAAATGTGACATTCAAATTGATACATCAAAGGCCTGATTTCTCAGGCCCTTTTTTAATTTCTATTCAACTTGATCGTCTTCCATACTTACAATACGACCTTCTCTTTGTCCAAGATCATATTTTTCGCGATATTCAGCTAACGTCGTTTTATAATCGTCACCGTCGATCGCATATACTTTTGAATCGTGAATATGGATATCTGTATCTTTTTCACGAATCTTGACCAAGGCCACCATACTACTTGCACAGTGTGTGGCAATACGGTTTAAACTATTCAATAAATCATTGAATACTGTACCTTCTTCAAGTCCACAGTTTCCTTGAGATAAACGTTCAACGTGACGTAATTTCATTTCATCACATAGTCCACGAATGACAATTCCAAGTGGAGATACACGTCGAGCCAAATCTAAATCATCTTCTAGATATGCATGGTATGTCATATTCATCGATTCACGAACGGCTTCCATGACAAGGTTTAACTCATCCATGGCAGCTTCTGACATTTCCATACGATTTTCATTGATACTCTTTGACATCTCGGCAATATCTGCCGCGTGATCACCGATTCTTTCAAAGTCACTAATAGTATGAAGATATAATGAGGCTTGTCTTGTTTGTTCAGTATTTAATGCTTGTTTTGTAAGTTGCATCAAATAAGAACCTAAACGCGCTTCATATTTATCAATCAATGTTTCTTTACGATGTACTTTCTCATATTTTTCAGGTCTAAATTCATTGATCAAGTTCATTGAACGATTCACATTATTACGAACCTTTTTAGCCATACCATTCATAACACGATGACATTGAGCAATAGCTAGGGCAGGATAAGGAATCAAACGTTCTTCTAATAAATCAAAGTCAGCCTGTTCTGCTAGATCTTCTGGACTGTCTTTGACAATACGCATCAATAATTTTTCAATTTGAGGAATGAACCAGAATAAAACTAATACATTTCCACAACGAATCGCTGTATTCATTAATGCAATATTGATTGGAGACATAACTTTATTCAAAAAATCATAGTGCATAAATAGATTTGAACCATAGAATAAGATAGACCAAATAATCATACCAAATAAGTCATTGATCAAATATTCTAATGCGGTACGTTTACCATTCTTATTTGCACTTAAAGCAGAAATCAACACTGGACATGCAGCACCAATACCAATTCCTAAGTTAATTGGGAAGGCTGCCGCAAATGTCAATGAGCCTGTCATAGATAGTGCCTGCAAAATACCAATTGCAGCACTTGCACTTTGTAAAACAGCAGTAAACAAAATACCAACAAGAATACCCATAATTGGATTTGAGAACATTGTAAGCATACTAATGAATGTTTCATTTGTTCTTAAAGGTGAAACAGCACCACTCATTTGTTGCATACCTGTCATTAAAATCGCAAAACCAAGCATGATATTTCCAACATTTTTATGTGTAGTACGTTTTCCAAATGTTTTTAAACAAATACCAATAAACGCAAACAATGTTGTGATCGTAGCTGTTGAAAATAAGCTCGCAATACCACTAGATCCACCAACATAAGATAAACACAATATCCAACCGGTAATACTTGTACCAATATTAGCACCCATAATAATACCAATTGCTTGTCTTAGTTTCATCATACCTGAGTTAACAAAACCAATGACCATTACTGTCGTAGCACTACTAGATTGAATAACAGAAGTAACACCTGCACCTAGGGCAACACCTTTTAGACTTGTGTTTGTCATCTTGTACAAGAATGCTTCCAACTTATTACCAGCTACGCTTTTTAGTCCATCGCCCATTAAAGACATACCGAACAAAAATAACGCAATGCCACCTAATAGGGATAAGACCATTGTAACTATTTCCATCTTGAACTCCTTTTATAAAATGAATATTTTATTTTCAATTTTTTCACGCAAAAAATTCCACATTGCGACGTCTTTATTATGCAATAAAAATAATGTCAAAACAATATTAAATTTATGTTAATTTTTAGTAAAATGTCATTTTTTTGTGAAAGCGTTTAAAAAAGATGACTTTAGAAACCTAAAATCATCTTTGCGATCATCTCAAAAAATTGAATCATATTTGAACGTAACATACCTAGTGGATAATCTAACAGACCTGTAAAAATCAAAAAGATAAATAAGATGTTCATCCATGGTGCACCATCAATAAATTTATAATACTTATCATCTGGTAAAAATGAAAATAATATTTTCGATCCATCTAGTGGTGGAACTGGAATTAAGTTAAAAATTCCAAATCCCGTAGAAATAAGTCCTGTATAGGTCAATGTGTTTGATACAAAATAACCAACACTTGTCATCATAAATTGAGGTGCAAATTTATAAAGTGCATAAAATAGGAATATACAAATAAAGCTTAAAAGAAAATTTGCGACAGGCCCCGCAAAACTTGTCCAAATAATCCCTGTTTTTGCGTCTTTATAATATCTTGCATCAATCGGAACGGGTTTTGCCCATCCAAATCCACAAATCAATAGACAAACTAAGCCTAGCCAATCCACATGTTTAAAAGGATTTAGACTTAATCTTCCCTCTAATTTAGCGGTTGGATCTCCCATCCAATAAGAAACTAAGCCATGAGCTGTTTCATGAATTGACATAGATAGAATAACGGCAATCACCAAATAGACAATACTTTGTAGACTAAACATTAAATCTAAAATGCATTACATCGCCATCTTGAACGACATAATCCTTTCCTTCTAGACGTAAACGTCCTGCTTCTTTAATAGCTAATTCACTACCCAATTCATCAATATCATCAAAGCGATATACTTCTGCTCGAATAAAGCCTTTTTTGAAATCTGTGTGGATAACACCAGCACAATCCGGTGCTTTCATACCTTTTTTGAATGTCCATGCACGACATTCATCTTCTCCAGCCGTTAAGAATGTACATAAATCTAATACGGAATAGGCTTCTTGAATCAATTGATCTAAACCAGAAGTTTCAACACCTAATTCTTCTAAGAACGCATCTTTTTCTTCTTTATCTAAACCAGACAATTCCTCTTCCATTTGCGCACATAAGGCAACGACTTGGTTATTTTGACTTTGTGCATATTCCTTTACTTGATTGTAGTAAGCACATGAATCTGGATCCATAATCCCTTCATCATCTAAGTTGGCAACATAAATCATAGGTTTTGCGGTCAATAAGTTATAACCCTTCATCAAAATTTGTTCTTCTTCATTTAATTCTAATGAACGTGCTGGTTTTCCTTCTTCTAAAACAGGTTGAAGACGATCCAATAAAGCAAGTTCATCCAATGATTCTTTATCTTTGTTTGTCTTAGCCTTACGTTCAATCTTACTTCTACGATTTTCAATCGTTTGAAGGTCAGCCAAAGTCAATTCTAAGTTGATAATTTCAATATCACGAATTGGATCCACACTATTTTCTACGTGTGTAATATCCGGATTGTCAAAGCAACGCACTACGTGACAAATCGCATCTGTTAAACGAATGTTCGATAAGAATTGGTTACCCAAACCTTCACCTTGACTTGCTCCCTTTACTAATCCTGCAATATCAGTAAATTCAAATGTTGTATAAATCGTTTTTTTCGGATTGAAGATTTCAACTAAACGATCAATACGATAGTCTGGTACTTCTACAACACCTACATTTGGCTGAATTGTCGCAAATGGATAGTTTGCAGCTTCCACTTGAGATTTTGTGATAGCGTTAAATAAAGTCGATTTTCCTACGTTAGGAAGACCAACAATTCCTGCAGTTAATGGCATAAATTCAATACATCCTCTCTATTCTTCTTCATGTCGAATTACTTTTTTCAATTTCTTTTCAAATTTTTGTCTAGGCATCAAAACACTTGCTCCACAACCCAAACACTTAATTCGAATATCAGCACCCATGCGAATAATTTTCCATTCTGTGGACTTATGACAAGGATGCTCTTTTTTCATTTCAACAATATCATTTAATCCATATTCCATAATTATTCTCCTTGCGTATGCATTTTATATGCATCTAGCGTATTCGATAATAACATACAAACCGTCATTGGACCAACACCTTTTGGCACAGGACTTACATAACTTGCCTTTTTCGCAACCGATTCGAAGTCACAATCCCCAACAAGTTTTCCATTGGCACGATTGATTCCCACATCAATCACGACAGCTCCTTCTTTTACCCAATTTTCATTGACCATTTGACTAACACCCATCGCAACAATCAAAACATCCGCTTGTGAAGCAATCTGTTCAATATTTGGTGTTTTCGAATGTACAATTGTAACTGTCGCATTGCGATTTTGAAGCAATAACGCGACGGGTTTTCCAACTAAATTACTTCTTCCACAAACAACAGCACGTTTTCCCGATAAATCTTTATATCCAATCGAATCTAACATAGCCATCACACCTTGTGGAGTACATGGAATAAAGCCTGGACGATTTGTCAATAAACACCCGGCATTCATGGGGTGTAAACCATCCACATCTTTTTGTGGATCAATCAATTCTAAGGCGGCTGTTTCATCTAAATGATCTGGCAATGGCATTTGGACTAAAATACCATCCACTTCCGGATCTAGATTTAGCTCCATAATCACATTACTCAATTCTTCTTGTGATACATTTTCATCTAAGCGAATCGTTTTCTGAAGCATTCCTATTGAAGAACAAGCCTTTTCTTTACCACGAACATAAGACATACTTGCTGGATTATTTCCCACAAGTACTACACTTAGTAAAGGCAATCTAGCTCCTTCAGCACGAATGTCATCAATCTTTTGTTTCATTGAAGACTTTATGTTATCCGCAAGTACATTTCCATATATAATTTCCATTAAAACAACTCCTTCGAATCCAATACAATCGTGACTGGACCATCATTCAACAATTCAATCTTCATATCGGCTCCAAAAATCCCCTTTTCTACATGCATACCTTGACCTTGTAATTTCTGATTAAATTGATCATATAATACTGTAGCTAAATCTGGCTTTCCTGCATTTGTAAAACTTGGGCGATTTCCCTTTTTACAATCGGCATATAAAGTAAATTGTGAAATAGATAGAATACTACCATTTACATCTTGAATCGATTTATTCATCTTCCCATTTTCATCTTCAAAAATACGTAAAAATAAAATTTTATGAATCATTTTATCAATGATTTCTTCTGTATCCTCATTATTAAAACCTACAAAAAGACAATAGCCATGATCAATTTGTCCTGTCACTTGCCCTTCAACTGTACATTTTGCGTTTTTTGCCCTTTGAATTACAACTCTCATCCTTTTTTCTCCAATATACAAACACTTAAACTCACTATGCCCTCTTCATTTCCTACAAAGCCTAGCTTTTCTCCACGCGTTGCCTTGATGGAAATATCTTCCATATCACAATGTAAAACAGCTGCAATATTTTTTCGCATAGCCATAATATGTGGTGCCATTTTCGGTCTTTCTGCCAAGATTGTCGCATCCACATTTCCAATCTGGTAACCCATTTCATTCATCATTTCATAGATATGAGCCAATAAATCTAAACTATTCGCTCCTTTATATTTAGGATCCGTATCCGGAAAATGCTTTCCTAAATCTCCTAGAGCAAGTGCGCCTAGAATACTTTCACCAACCGCATGCACTAAAACATCGGCATCGGAATGTCCTAATAAGCCTTTTGAGTGTTCGATTTCTACACCGCCTAGAATGAGCTTACGACCCTCTACAAGCTGATGAATATCTACCGCTTGTCCAATACGTATATTATGCATAAATCACCTTAGAAGTTCTTTCAGTGCGCTTTGAAAGTTCTCCATCTCTATAGCCTAAAATACAATGTCCAATACCTTCATAAGATTCTGGTAAGCCCCATTTTTTCTTTAATTCTTTGCCAAAGTCCGTTTCAAAAACTTCTTTAGCTCGATGGATCCAACATGAATCGACGCCTAAAGCATTAGCTGCATTCATTAGATTTCCCATAGCTAAGGCTCCATCATATAAATATGTCGGTGCATTTGTATCCGCAAATACAATAATCATACTTTTAGCCCCATAGAAAGGATCCGATGTAGAATTCATAGCTTCTGCATTCTTTTTCGATAGTTCATGCATCAATTCTTCATCTTCTACAACCACAAAGGCATAAATTTGACGATTCATGCCACTAGGCGCAAATTGACCTGCATATACAATTTTTTCAATTAAGTCATGACTGACCTTTTTATCATTATATTTTCTAACACTTCTTCTTTCTAGAAGATTTTTATAAGCTTCATTCATAAATAATAGCCTCCAAAACTACATCATATTATACAATACAAAAGAATTAAAAAAAAGCCTGGCAAATTGCCAAGCTTAAAAATTCAATTATCTTACTACACGAATATATTGTGGATTACCCATACCACTTTGATATGCGTCAGCTATTACAGTTTTACCATTGTAGTTTCCGTGTACAGCTTGTCCATTTCCAATATATACAGCGATGTGGTCAACACCACGTCCACCATTGTTGTAGTAAATTAAGTCACCAGCTAAAGGACTATCTGTGTAATATCCATATACACCTTGATATTGATCTGGCCATAATTGATATGCATCACTTACACCCGCATTTGCTAATGCTTGTTGCACAACTTGTGTACACCATAATCCATCCGTTACACCGACTAATTCTTGAGCAGATGAAGAAATACGATCACCTAAGCTAGAAGCTGTTTGATCTGGAGCAGGTGTTGTGTTCTGATCCGGAGCAGGTGTTGTATTCTGATCTGGAGCAGGAGTAACTGTCTGATCTGGAGTTGGAGCTGGAGTTGTTGTATCCTCACTTGGTGTCTGTTCTGGAGCTGTTGGAGCTTCTGGAGCAGGTGTTGGATTTTGTTCTGGAGTTGCAGGAGCTTCTGGAGCAGGTGTTGGATCTTGCTCTGGAGTCTGTTCTGGAGCTGCAGGAGCTTCTGGTGCAGGTGTTGGATTTTGCTCTGGAGTCTGTTCTGGAGCTGCAGGAGCTTCTGGAGTTTCAGCAGTATCCGGAGTTACAGTAGTATCCGTTGTTGTATCAGTAGTTGTTTCTGTTGTTTCTGTTTTAACTTCTTCAGTTTGAACAGGTGTTTCTTCTACAACTGCTTTTTCTTCTGTTTCTTGTTTTACAGCTTCTTGACTAGCTGTCGCTACTGTTTCTTTCACTTTCCCTGTAATGTTACTTGAAACGCTAGCAGTAGTGGCTTTTTCAGTTTTTGAAGAGTTTACTGTACCATCTTCTGAGAAATAGTAAGATTTTCCTTCGATTTCTTGCCATCCTTTAGCTACAGTTTTATCTTCATTTACGTAACGATCGCCATGCCATCCTGGCTCTTCCTTGGCTGCAACCACTGTTGCGACAACAGGGAAAGCAGATGCTACACAAAGAATTGCTGCGACTTTTTTACCATTATTTTCTACAAAGTTCATTTTATTCTACCCCCTATTTAAAATAGTTCATGATTAGTTTACCACGAAAGCACCTTCCAAACAACCCTAAAATTTATTTTTGGTTAGAAACAGCTAAAAATAAAAGGCCTCAAAGAGGCCTATATGATCATCAATTATTTTGTTTTTTCAATGATTTCTGTGAAGCTATCTTCTTTCAAGCTAGCACCACCAATTAATGCACCATCGATATCTGGTTGAGCCATATATTCAACGATATTGTTAGGTTTAACACTTCCACCATATTGAATACGTACTTTTTCAGCAGCTTCTTCACCATACATAACCTTAACTTGGTCACGTACGATCTTACAGCAGTTTTCAGCAATTTCAACTGAAGCAGATTTTCCAGTTCCGATAGCCCAGATTGGTTCGTAAGCAATTACCATTTCACCAACACATTTTGGACATAAGTCAGCTAAAGAACCAGCTAATTCTTCACGAATTACTTTTTCTGAGTTTTCAGCATCGTAATCAGCTTCTGTTTCACCAACACATAAGATTGGAGTGATTCCAGCTTTGATCAAACGTTTCGCTTTTTTGTTTACTGTTTCATCTGTATCACCGAACATTTCACGACGTTCTGAGTGACCGATAATGCAATATTTAACTCCCATTTCTTCTAACATAGGAACACTAACTTCACCAGTGAAAGCTCCACTATCTTCAAAGTGGCAGTTTTCAGCAGCTACAACTAAGTTTTTAGCGTGATCCAATGCAGTTCTTAAATCAGTAAATGGACATCCAATTCCATAAGTAGCATTTTCGCTAGCAGCAACACCATCAACAGCTTCGAAGAAAGCTTTTGTTTCAGCGTTGTTTTTATTCATTTTCCAGTTTCCAACGATAATAGGTTTTCTCATCTTAAGTACATCTCCTTATTACTTTTCGCTGATAATAGCGATACCAGGTAATGTTTTACCTTCCATATATTCCAAGCTAGCTCCACCACCAGTTGAAACGTGAGAGAATTTGTCTGCATATCCTAATTGTTTTGCAGCAGCAGCAGAATCTCCACCACCAATTACTGTAATAGCTTCTGGTAATTCAGAGATTGCTTTACATACTTCTTCAGTACCTTTAGCGAATTTAGGCATTTCGAATACACCCATAGGTCCATTCCATACTACAGTTTTAGCACCAGCTAAAGTTTTTCTGAACAATTCAACAGATTTAGGACCAATATCTAATCCCATCCATCCATCAGGAATTTGTCCAGCATCTGCAACAGAAGTGTTAGCATCTTCACTGAATGCATCAGCGATTACGTTATCTACAGGAAGAACTAATTTGTCTCCAGCTTTTTCTAAATATTCTTTTGCTAAATCTAATTTGTCATCTTCAACCAATGAAGTACCGATTGAACCACCAACAGCTTTAGAGAATGTATAAGCCATTCCACCACCGATGATAACTTTGTCAGCTTTTTTCAATAAGTTGTCAACAACATCGATCTTACTAGATACTTTAGATCCACCAATGATAGCTACGAATGGGTGAGCTGGTTCATCAACAGCTTTTCCTAACATTGTAACTTCTTTTTCTACTAAGAATCCTAATCCGTTTTCTTTAATATTTGTAGGGATACCTACAGTAGAAGCGTGAGCACGGTGAACAGATCCGAATGCATCTTCAACGAATACTTCACCTAAGCTAGCCCAATATGCACCTAATTCAGGATCGTTTTTACTTTCGCCTTTTTCGTAACGAGTATTTTGCATTAATACGATTTCTCCATCAGCTAATGCATTTACAGCGTTTTCTAATTCTTCACCACGAGTTACTGGGCAGAAAGTTACTTTTACATCTGGTAACAATTCTTGTAAACGTACAGCTACGCATTCCAAGTTGTTTTTAGCTTTGTCTTCTTCAGTCTTAACTTTTCCTAAGTGAGACATCAAAATAACTTTAGCTTTGTTTTCTACTAAATATTTAATTGTAGGTAAAGCCATTACGATACGGTTATCATCAGTGATAACACCATCTTTTCTTGGCACGTTAAAATCACAACGTACGATGACCTTTTTTCCAGCTACATCAAGGTCTTTAACAGTTCTCTTTGTCATGTATATTCCTCCTACTGTCATTTTTTTGCACATCCATTATATCACTACATAAATTGATTGACTAGTTTTTCACAAGTAAAATCTTTCACAAAAAGCGCTTTCATCACTTACTTGTGATAATTACGACCATTATTGATCATAAAACCACGATAAATTTGCTCCAACATCAAGACACGCGTCATTAAATGTGTAAAAGTTAGATCCGATAATTTCCAACGATAATTCGCTCTCGAAACTAATTTTTCACTCGGTCCTAGACTGCCCGCAATCACAAAAACAATATTTGAATGCTTCATTTGCCAAGTATCCAAATTTTTTGCAAACGTCTCAGAATCAATCATCTTACCATGAAGATCAAGTAATACCACAAAATCTTGATCCGATAATTTTTCCAGAACACGATTCCCCTCTTTTTCTTTCACCAATAAAACCTCGGCTTCTCTAGAAACATGCTCATTTGCTTCATCCTTGACTTCGATTTCACTAAACTTACAAAAAGCCGACAATCGCTTCATATATTCTTTCTCTAAAGACTGTAACGCCTTATCCTTATTCTTTCCAATCGCAATTAATTTAATCACAATATCCCTCCTTCATTATTCTCTTGAATATCTTTCACAAAATAATCATACCGATCCAAAAACAATTTCATCGTTTGATAGCTAGAAGTTGATTTATAATCCACTTCTTCTACCTTACCATCATCAAACGATAAGATTTGAGCATTGGGAAAGCCCAATAATATAGGTGAATGTGTCGCAATGATAAATTGACAATTCTGTTTCACACATTCCTCAATCAAATAGAGTAAGGCCAATTGATTCTGACAAGATAAAGCTGCTTCCGGTTCATCTAGAAAGTATAATCCATTTTTATTTGTTTGTTTCATCAATACAGAAAAGAAACTTTGACCATGCGATTGATCATGATATCTTTCAGAAAAAACACCACTATATTCCATTTCTTTTGTCGCAACATTATAGAAGCTTTCTGCACGCAAGAAATACATCCAATCCGGTTTTCTATTACGCCACAAACGCATATGTTTATGCAAACTAGAATACGAATCATAAGTAGAAAAATCATAATTTCTTGTTCCACCTTCTGGATTCAATCCATTTTTAATCGCAAGAGCCTCTAACAAAGTGGATTTACCACTTCCATTTTCGCCACAAAAGAAAGTGACCGGCTTATTAAACATGAATTGATCGATACTTCGAATACTTTTAATATCGGCCACATAATCATCAATTTCATCCCATAAGATGTCAAATCCATTTATAAACATATATATCACCTAAAAAAATAGTACTCTATTCGAGTACTATTTTCCATGATGATTTACATAATATATATAGATAAATAATCCAATCAAAAGAAATCCTAATATCCAATTAAACATTTCTCTTTACGATTCCATAATAGATTTTTGAAGTTAATACATAAATCACTATATAGACTAGTGCAAAGGCCACAAAACAGAATATTGTCGTACGAATATAAAGCCATGAATCACTCACAAATAATAAATGAAGTAGCTTTTCAATCATTGGATACGCAAAACAAACATGAAGCCCTGCCACAAGTAATGGCATAAAGAATACCGTTAATACCTGTGAATGAATAGCCTTCTTTACATCTTGTTGTTCAAGACCTACTTTTTGCATAATCTCAAAACGATCCTTATCTTCATAGCCTTCTGTAATTTGTTTGTAGTACATAATCAGAATGGTTGCCATAATAAATAAGAAGCTTAAGAAGATTCCAATAAATAAGATGCCTGCATATAATTCAATCAAACCCTGTTTCTGATCCGATTTACTTGTCCAAATAAAATCATTTATATTCTCATTCTGACCTAACTTTTTAATAACTTCACGCTCATTCGCATCACAATCAAACGAATAATAAGCACGTATTGCACTCGCATTATCGCCATACACATGTATCTGATCTTGTTGCATCTTCTCTAAAGTCTTTTCTGAATCCACAATAATATAATAATGTTCTGTCACATTTGGATTATTTTCATCCATCTTCAAGTGGTCCAATTGTTTCTTCACAACATATTCTTTCCCAAATAAAGACAAAGTCTTTTCCTTGATCGTCTCTACATTGGAATACACATAAATTTCATTCGGCTTTAAAGACCCCTTAATATTTTCATAATCCTGAATATCCTTTAGTGGAAAACAATAAAATTCTTGAATCTCATTTACGGCATACATCCCCTCATTCTGGTAATCCGTAATCAAAGTTCCATTCTTTAAATATCCAGCATAATCCAATCTCTTATACGCAAGAAGATTCTTTGGAACGATGCCCATACGAATCAATTCTTCACTCATTTCATCAAAATCAATATTGGAAGCATCCCCATATCCATTTCCCATTACACTTCTAGGATATTGTGAATCCACAACACGATCAATACTTGACCACATACTTAGTGTTGTCGACAACATGACTAAGACCATCGTTGAAAGAATACAGATATTGGCTAGTCCTACCGCATTTTGTTTCATACGATACATCATGCCAGAAATACTAATAAAGTGATTTGTCTTATAGTAGTAATTCTTATTTTTTTTCATTAATTTTAAGAAAGTCACTGATATAGATGTAAACAATAAATACGTTCCAATAATGACAAGTACAACAGCCACAAAGAAAAAATAGAATGCCGTTAAAGGATTTTTAGTCGTAATTGATAAATAGTATCCAATACCTAGACAAAGAATACCAACAATAGATAAAAACCATTTGGCCTTAGGCTCTTTTTCACCCATATGACTCGAATGAAGCAATTCAATTGGACTTGAAATATGAATACGAATCATAGAATAGAAATAGATCAATACATAAATCAATCCAATCACAAGAACGCATTGTCGCATACCTATAAATGAGAAATAGAAACCAAGTATAATATCTGCACCAATCATTTTTGCGATGATTAAAAACATCGCTTTATCAAACAAGATACCTAAACCAATACCTAAAGCTAATGATACAAATAAAGTAATCGCAGTTTCATAAAACAAGACGCGAGCTAAGTGTTTCTTTTCCATTCCTAATATAGAGAATAACGCGAACTCTTTTTGTCTTCTTTTAATTAAAAAGCTATGTGTATAGAACAAGAAGATAAACGCAAAGATTTCAATAATGACAACCCCAAAGCCTAACATCTGCGTTAGTGTCATTGCCCCTAACATCTCATTTAAGTTTGGATTGTTTGCCAAAGAAACAACCATATACAACATCATTGTCGTTAAGACACTCGTTAGTATATAAGGAATAATGGTACGCGCATTCTTTTTCAAATTATCTACAGCTAAATTTAAATAGAAAGCTCTACTCATGATGCACACCACCTGTAGCTAGTAGTGTCAATGTATCACTAATACATTGGTACATCTGATCTAAATTCTTGTTTCCCTTATAAATTTCATGGAAGATCTTTCCATCCTTAATAAATAGAACGCGAGAAGCATGACTGGCAGCCTTTGTCGAATGAGTAACCATTACGATCGTCTGTTGATTTTCATTGATGGTTCCAAACAAATGTAAAAGTTCCTCTGTACTCTTTGAATCCAAAGCCCCCGTTGGCTCATCCGCCAAAATTAGATCTGGATTTGTGATGATGGCACGAGCAACAGCTACACGCTGCTTTTGTCCACCACTGATTTCATATGGAAACTTATCTAAAATACCCTCAATCCCTAATTGTTTTGCGATAGGTTCCAATCTTTTTTTCATTTCTGGATATTTTTTCTTACTTAAAACCAAAGGCAAGAAAATATTATCGCGATTATTAAAATTATCTAATAAATTAAAATCTTGGAATACAAAGCCTAAATGTTCTCTTCGAAAGTTCGCAATTTCCTTTTCTGAAATATGCGTAATATCTTTACCATGTAGTAAGACTTGTCCACTTGTTGGTTTATCTAAAGCCGCCAAGATATTTAATAAGGTTGTCTTACCCGAACCAGACTCACCCATGATAGCTACATATTCGCCTTTATTCACACTAAAATTAACGTTGGTCAATGCCTGTACTTGATTCTGTGTAAATCTTGTTGTATATACTTTTTTTAAATTTTTTACTTCTAATAATGCCATATCCATTACCTCCATGTACACTAAAATTCTACAAAGAATCCAAAAATACAGCCATCGATTCAGCTAACACTATCCTTACAAGATTGTAAGATTACTCTATTCTTCCTTCAAAATGCGTAAGATCCAATATCACTCGAGTGCCTTTACCAACACTTGATTCAATTCTGATTTTATGATTCAACATATCTAAAATATTCTTACACAAATATAGACCTAGACCACTTGCGGTTTTATCACTACGCCCATTCATACCTGTATATCCCTTTTCAAATACACGACTTAGATCACTTGCACTAATACCTATACCATTATCTTCAATGACTAAAACATGTTTAGACTTCATATATATAGATATCAAACCATTTTCATTGGTATATTTAAGACTATTCGAAAGAATTTGTTCCAACACAAACACAAGCCACTTTTCATCACTCAAAATAACATCCCCGGTTTCTTTAAAGCTCAACTGAATGTGTTTACGAATAAATTCTGTAGAAAAACGACGAATCGATTGTCGAATCAAATCGTCCAATTCTAATTCTTTAAATAAGAAATCAGTATGCGTACTATTCAAGCGTAAATAGGCTAAAACCATGTCTGTATATTGATCCATACGTAAGAGTTGCAACTTAATTTCATTACGACTTAAGTTCTCATCTTCAAGTAGTAATTTCATAGCAGCAATAGGAAGTTTAGCCTGATGCACCCACATCGTAAAATAATCTTCTAAATCATGCATTTTATTTTCCGAAGAAATAACATACTCATCATGATCGTCTTTCATAGCCACTAAGATTTTATGATAGTCTTCTCCCATCAATGAAGAATCTTGAAGATCACAAGACAAAGAAACATTACTATTGGATTGAAGTGTTACTAGTGTTTGGTGTTTCTTATAATATTTGTAGTAATCAAACAAGAAACAAACCACCAACAAAACACATAAAATCATAAAGGCATATGTAAAAGCTTCAAGTTCTAGATTATAGAGCTTAAATACACATAAACAGATCAAAACACTTACAACATAAATCATTATAAAAAACAATCGATCTTTTAAATAATGACCAAATAATTTCATATCTTATATCCCAACCCTTTTTTTGTTTGAATAAAATCCACAATGCCAATACTCTCTAACTTTTTACGCAAACGATTCACATTCACACTTAATGCATTTTCATCCACATAAAAATCTGTCTTCCACAAATATTCCATTAAACAATCTCGAGATACAATCGTCCCCTTTTTTTCCATAAGTAAACGTAAGATCTTTGCCTCATTCTTGCTCAGTTCCATTTGAGAAGATTGATAACTTACTGTATTATCATCTAAATTAAAGCGTACACCTTGATATTCAAGAATATTATGATTGGATACAAAGTCATAGCTACGTCTTAATATTGCCGTAATTTTAGCAGCTAAAACATTTAAATCAAATGGCTTGCACACAAAATCATCCGCACCTTTAGAGATCGCCATCACAATACTCATATTATCGGTAGCACTTGAAATAAAGATAATCGGCACCTTCGATTCTTCACGAATCTTTTCTGTCCACAAATATCCATTCAAATAAGGTAGTGTTATGTCCATTAATACCAAGTCTGGATTAAAGGAATGAAATGCATCCATCACATTATAAAAATCAGTAACTCGACAAACTGAATAATTCCAAGATTTAAGAAACGATTCTAACTTTTTTGAGATGAGTTCATCATCTTCTACAATCAATATTTTATACATAATCTCACCCATTTTATTATACTGCAAAGCACAAAAATTCATTCTAACAATAGTGTAAGAAAAAGAAAAAGGAAGTGATAACATGATCTATCTTCAAATGGGCATCCTCATTCTAGAAATCGGATTATGTATATTACTAAATAATCTTTTAAAGAATAAATCCAACAAAAAAATACGATACGCCATTTGTATCGCATTACTATTAAATTGTTGGAATATGCGTACATATAAAGCCATGTGGGCTATACATACATTATTCTGTTTACTTGTATTACCAGCACTATTCAAAAAAAGAAAACCAATCATCTGCATACTTCTTTCAGCCATCATATCCACATCCATCGTTACTTTTGGTTCTATGAATATGTATACCATCCATAAAACCACCTACAATATCACAACAACAAAAGAAATCACAAACACCAAATTTCTATCTACTTGGCAAAGACTTTGTAGATGAATCCACATCCAAAGAAGATATGGAAATCCTATTTAAACAACTCAGAAGACTTACTAAAGTAGCCCCTGTCTATTATGTATATGGTAATCATGAAAACAAGACAAAGTTTTCAAGAACCAAACTCAATCAAGAAATCACAAAAAACAACATTATCATTCTAAATGATCAAGAAGTACATTTTAATAACATAACTCTAATCGGCAGAAAAGATTACGCAAACAAAAACCGCAAGAAAACAAAAGACTTCAATCTAACAAACAAAACCTACAACATTGTTCTAGACCATCAACCACGAGGAACAAGAGAAAACATTAAAAATAATGTCGACCTTCAACTCAGTGGTCACACCCACAACGTTCAAATGTTTCCACTATCTTTCTCTTACCACCTACAACCCAACTTTGCGGACAATTACGGAAAAGAAACATTTAAACACTACGCAAAAAACATTAGCTCAGGCCTTGTTGGTTGAGGTTTTCCTATAAGAACAGAGGGTATATGTGAGTATGTGGTAGTTAATATTAAACAAGATCAATAAAACCAAATAATGCAAATGAAAATACCCCTTAAGAACTACCATAAGAATTTTTGCCAGAAGGAAATCGTCAAATTAGATAATTTAAATCTTTCTGGTCTTTTTTTATTTCGATAAGAGTTCAAATAATACAAATAAACTTAGTCCTCAAGA
>UMCS01024462.1_pt1 | contig 24812 bp, 22 predicted proteins | sample 1964281 | NCBI WGS metagenome assembly UMCS01 (sample SAMEA4835973, study PRJEB28245) | human gut metagenome | biome: gut microbiome; material: fecal sample | place: Denmark | collected 2008
TGTACTGCATTATTTGCACTTTCACTGTTGATGTCAAATGAGCCATCTTCTTTCTGCCATGTTCCGCCAAAACTGTAAATCATGGTTGTCAAATCACAAATCAAACCTTCTGCCTGGGATGCCCCCCACGCAATACCATACTTGCAAATGCCTTTATCCATCATATCCTGAGACATTTCTTTTAATTCATCCCATGTTTTTGGTGGCTCCTCATATCCAGCATCCGCTAACATCTGCTTATTATAAAACATCCATTTTCCACCATTTGCAAACGGAATTGCTTCTGTTTTTCCATTATAAATCATCTGATTTAACGAACTCTCAATCAAACTGTTTTTTACATCTTCATCCATATATTCACTTAAGTCTATGGTTACTCCCTTACTTTCAAATTCTGCAACCCATGGAATATCTACATAGCAAACATCCGCATCGCCTCCACCGGTCCATGTTGTAGTAATTTTTTCGTGTGTACTATCATAGGACTGACAAATCAGATTCACTTTTACACCATACATTTCTTCGTACTTCTTTCCAGCATACTCATAAAGTCCTTCTTCGTCGGTTGAACAAATAACGCTAATGCTTTCCGGTTTATCTCCGGCTTCTGTTCCTGCTACTTTGTTATTTTCTGTTTCAGAGTTACCACAAGCTGTAATTGATACTGCCATTGTCATACACAACAGTACTGCAACTAATCTCTTCATTCTTTTTCCTCCTTTTATACTAATACTTTTTTGTTCTTCTCCCCTGGCGCCTTTTACTTTATTCTCCTTGCTTTTGTAGTTTAAATATAACGATTTTATATTCATGATTCAATTTCATTCTTGCTTTATTTTTGCACTATTTTGCGCGAGACATTTTTAATTAAAAAAAGACGAAATATACTAATCACATTTTGTATATTTCGTCTCCTTTATATACTACTATATTTTAAATTCTGGAATGATGATAACCCTCACAGTTGTTTATTTCTTCATTTCCACTTATTTTACGGTATCTGCTTGGTCCCATAGAATATACTTCCTTAAACTTCCGGTTAAAATAGCTCAATCCTGAGAAACCAGATTCATATGCCACTTCACTGATGGGGAGTTTTGTGGAAAGCAATAATTTTTCTGCAGATTTTAATCGGATATGATTTAAATACTCTACAAATGTATAATCTGTTGCCTGTTTAAACACTCTGCAAAATGTATACATACTCATGCAACACAATTCTGCTACATTTTGTAACTCTATATGATTTTGATAATTTTCTTCTATGTAAGACAACGCAGGTCTGATTTTTTCCAAGGCTATCATAACTTCTGTCGCAGGTCTTCTGGCACAAATATAATCATTTCGCATAAAGTATACCATTAGTTCCATAATATACGCAGGTATCCGAATCTCATATCCCAAAATCTTCTTTTTATATTCTCCCTCTATTTTCCACATAATGGATTCTACTTTTTTACTTCTCAAATTAAAATGTCCAACTTTTCGAAACGGATCTAATAATATACTTGGAATGTGTTGATATTCCTTTGCCACAGAAAAATAGGGTAAAACAGGTTCCATTTGAAACTGTAACAACAATATTTTATGTCGCTTTGTAATTTTTTCCGTTTCATGTGGTTCTTCCCCAGAAATGACCGTGATGTCGCCTGGTCTTGAAATAATCTTCTCCCCACCAAATCTTACATATGCTTCACCCTCTAACTGGCACAAAATTTCCCATGAATGATGCCAGTGCATCGCACACCCCGTTAAAGTATAAATTCCTGCTGAGAACGGTAATTTTGCCTCTTCAATATAAAAAAGCTCCGAAGAGTGAAACTTATTTGCAGTTGATATGGGTTCTTTGATTTTTATAATTTCTTTCCTGTCTTCCATTTTTCTCCTGTTAATCTCTCCCATCCAAGCTATAATTTTTTTGTCAAATCCACCAATTTTTCTACTCTGTAATCTGCCTGCTGCTCTAACTCTCTTAATTTTTCATTGGTTATGGCATCTTCCGGATGATACCAACAGGTTTTAAGTCCTGCAGCATGCCCTCCTGCAATATCTGCTGTCAGGGAATCACCTATCATCAGGCATTCTTCCGGTTCAATTCCAGGCAATTCTTCCATACATTTTTCAAAAAAACGAAGGCTCGGTTTCTCTACGCCAACCTTTTCCGAAACAAAGCAATGTGTAAAATATTTACGCATGCCGCCTCGTTCCAGACGGTTTAGCTGCTGCTCATACGGTCCGTTGCTTGCTGCACAGAATATGTATTTTCCTGCTAAAGCTTCCAATGTTTCCAATGCACCGCTCACCGGCACTGCACTATTATGAAGATAGCTTCGGAACACATGCTCCATTGCCACACCATCGGCTTTTAATCCCAGCCGTTTTAATATAATCTGCCAGCGGACATAGGGAAGGTCTTCCCTTGATAATTCACCCTTTTCGATTTTATCCCAGATAATATGATTTTCTTCCTGAAAAACATCAAACATTTCCGGTTTAAACTCCAGCCCCAAATCTGCAAATGCCTGTTTCATGGAATCTTCTGCTCCCGCATCAAAATCAAGCAGTGTATTATCAATATCCCAAAAAAGGACTTTTATATTCTGGATTTTATTCATCCTTTATTTCCTCGTCATCCTAAGGTTTTATGCTATGCAAAATGCAGTACATCTATCAACAGCAACCAGACTAATCCATAATAGGTTACTACTGCTACCAGGTCATTAATTGTGGTAATCAATGGACCGGATGCCACTGCCGGATCAATCTTAATCTTATGAAAAAGCATTGGAATCAAGGTTCCCACAAGGCTTGATATTACCATTGCTATCATCAGTGCAAGACCCACGCATCCTGAAATAATAAATGCATGACTCACCGGATTATTCTTTAACAACCAGACATATAATCCGATAAAGGAAAATGCCAGTATCCCCAGAAAAAGCCCGTTCATAAACCCAACACGCATTTCTTTTCCTACCAGATGACGCTTCTGTTTTGATGTAAGATTTTCATCTACCAGTACACGAATGGTTACAGCCAGCGACTGTGTTCCTACATTTCCTGCCATGTCAAGTATCAGCGACTGGAAACACATGACAATTGGAATTACGGCTACAACGGTCTCAAAAATCCCCACTACAGAAGATACGCCCATGCCAAGTACCAGTAAGATAATCAGCCATGGCAGACGTTTCTTCATACTCTCTACCAGCGTTTCCTGTAAATCTTCTTCGGCGGTCAGACCTGCTAACTTTGCGTAGTCATCACCCATCTCATCATCCACAACTTCTACGATATCCTGAGATGTGATAACACCTAAGATTTCATCATTTTCATCCAGTACCGGAATGGAGTCCTCTGCATAGTCCTTCATTCGCTCGATACATTCACTGATCTGTTCATGATCCCGCAAATACGGATAGGATGTACTGATGATATCTTCCAGTGCATTATTTTCACGGGCAATGATTAAGTCCTTTAAATCGATGGCTCCATAGAATTTGCCTGCTTCATCAGTAACATAAACTGTCAAAATGTTATCATTTTCTCCCGCCTGACGAATCAGCTCCCGCATAGCCTGCCGGATGGTAAGATCATTCTTAATCACAATGAAGTTCGTAGTCATCTTACTACCGACTTCATCATCCTCATAGGACTGAATCATCTTAATGTCATGACTGGATTCCTCGTCCAGCAACTCTACCAGCTGTGCCTGCTTGGAATCATCCAGTTCGTCTAAGACATCTACCGCATCATCGGAGTCCATGTAGGAAATAACCCGTGCCGCTTTATCCAGATCCAATTCATTCAGATATAAATCCGGGTCATCAATATAAGTAAAGATTTCCGCAACCTGTTCCGCTCCCAGGATTGGGTATAATCTCTTTCGTTCTTCTTCATCCAGACGCACAAATGCATCCGCAATATCATTTTCATGATAATCGGATAATTTATCCCGCAGTTCCTCATTGCTCTTCGTACTACGGATTATCTCTATTAACTCTTCTACATAATTCTGCTCTTTTAATTTCTCGTCCACTGCTTCTGCCTCCTTATATCATTTTCCTGCGGCAGCAGTCCCGATGATACCCGCACAATTACAGAAAACACATATCGCATTTCCAGCGTAAAAAGAGCAATTGTCCTGTATGGATTCTTACCTGAAATCCATGGCCAATTGCGCCAAAATCATCTTCTGTCTGCCACCGCAGATACTACTTCGCCCAGTACTATCGCAACTGTCCATGCATTTCACCTCCTGATTCATTCTCTTTTTCCATTCTAATCCTCGGAATGAATCAAGTCAAGATTTGCTTTGTCTGATATTTGTATAATCTTTGTAAAATATATATTCTTTATTCTATTTCTTCCATAAATATTCCAGACAATTGTGAATGAGGGATTGAGAAGAGTTGCCACAATAATATTACGTTGATTCGCAGTGGATTTTCTTTCGCTACGAAATACCACAGTTCTAAAATGCGGGGTTTTCTTTTGGTTATAAAAACAGTCTTTCCAATGTTTGTCAGAATCGCTGTACGGTTCGTCGAAGTACAGATACCTGATAAGGGCTGTTAGGGGCACTGGGAATTTCGTCTGGCAACGGGCAACGCTGGTACATGGATGTACCAGCGAGGCACAATTGAACATGGATGTGAATTTGTGCCGGTTGCCAGATGAAATTATAATTATGCCGAAATTTCCAGTGCCCCTTGCAGGCTTTATGTGGCATCTGCTCTCGACGGACAGTGCAGCGATTCTGACAAAGCAAGCGGAAAGACAGTTTACAAGCAAGAAAACCCCGCATTCTAAGAACTGTTGGCATTTCATATCGGATAAAGATAATCCTCTGTGAATCAACGTAATATTTTCCGTGCAAAATCTATCTCTCTTTCGCAATTGCCTGCTATATTTATCGAATATTTGTATAGTCTAAGAAAAAGCACATACAGCTTGCCCTCTCACTTCCTTCATTCCGGTAAATGTGCGGCTGGTCTGTTTCAAATTTGTAGACCTGGCTCTTTTCCACCTTCTGGCTGTGGTCATGGCATTCTATGGTCAGCGCGCCGTCAATTACCGTAATATATTCTCTCGTCCGCTCACCGTGGCTTCCACTGGTGTATACACCGCCCGGCTCTACATCAATCCGGTAGATTTCTACGGACTGGGAGTCCTCAAATGGAAAGCAGGTAAAGACCTTATACTGTCCCTCCAGTTCCTTGGTTGGAATCATTTCTTCCGGCTTCACCAGACAGAAATCCACACGGGGAGCTTCAATTAAAGTCTGAAATTCAATCCGCAGTCCGCTTGTAATCTTTCCAAGTACACCCAATGATGGATTTGCCGTTCCCTTTTCAATCTGTGCCAGCATACTCTTACTTACACCGGTCTGCTCTGCCACCTGATCAAGACTCATTCCCTTGGACTGACGCAGTCTCTTTAAATTTTCCGATACATTGTGTGACAGGTAATCCATACATTTTCCTCTCTTTCCATTTGAAACTTTCACTTCAAATTTTTTACATCAAACTTTTCGCATCAAATTTTTATGATATTAACCGATGTTTTTGATAAAGATATCTATTTTACAGTGCCTTGCGGTATAACATTTCTATATCACACTGACGGGATGACCGTGGGTTCACTGCAATATTGCCGCTCTTCATGGCATCTGCTGCCATTGCTTCTATTTTCTCTTCGATGGTCTCCCGGCTGATGCTTCCTGTTTTGCCTGCCTGATTGATGGCTTCCGTAAGATTTGCCGGAATTCCGATGGCTTTGCATAAGGAACGGATGGCATCCACTAACATCATCGGTTCAAATTCATCTTCATAGGCCGGAATTTCACTGATGTAGTTATAAATTTTATAATACCTTCCATGGTCAGCTAAGGCATTATACTCCGCTACTACCGGAAGCAATACTGCATTGGCAACTCCGTGTGGCACATCAAAAAATGCACTGACCGGATGGCTCATGGCATGTACATTTCCAAGTCTTGCAAAAGAAAATGCAATTCCAGCAAACAGTGAGCCTACCATCATTGCCTCTGCCGCCTCCACATCGGTGCGGTTTGCCACAAATCTCCGGATATTTTCTCCGATGAGCTCCATTGCTTTTTCTGCCATGGCGTTGGAAAATGGAGAAGCCGCAGTTGAAATATACGCCTCTTCTGCATGGATAAATGCATCAATTCCGCAGGCTGCCGCCACACTGGCTGGTGCCGTTGTAATCAGGTCTGCGTCCAGAATAGCATATGCCGGCAGCAGTTCATAAGAAAATACCGTCAGTTTATAGTCTCTGCTGTGGTCTGTAATTACAGAAAATGCTGTTACCTCAGAACCGGTTCCTGCTGTAGTCGGTAGTGCCACCAATGGAATAATTTTGCCCGGCACTTTATGTGCCCCTTCGTATTCGGTAATGCTTCCACCGTATTTTGCTACTACACCGACTGCCTTTGCTACATCCATCGGAGAACCGCCGCCAAAAGCTACGATAAAATCTGCCCCGGAAGCCTGAAATGCTTCTGTCGCTGCTTCCACGGTTGTAACGGAAGGATTTCCTTCGATATCCGTAAAGTCATCTACCAAAATTCCTTCGGCTCTTAAAGATTCTGCCGCTTTCTCCACCAGTCCCATCTTCTTAAGATGCGGTCCTGATATGATAAACGCATGCTTTCCACCCATTTTTTTTGCAATTTCCGGAAGTTTTGCCATAGAGCCTCTTCCTACGATAATATTCTGTGGTACTGAAAAATTAAATTCGTTCATAGCTTTTCCTCTCATTTTCTGTCGATATTTTCAGAACTTACTACTCGACTTTTCTATATTCTGCTTTCTTTACTCTATACATTCCATTATCCTGCCAGCCGCGCCAATACACGGTCGATTGCCACATCGATTACCTGATCCAGCTCCACATCATCTGCCTCCGGCATCAATGTTGCTGCATCTTCATCTGAAATAAGCTGTACCAGACTGCCAAAGGACTCTTTGTATTTCTTTTTACAGATTACAAAGAATACAACACCAAGCAAGCTCCAGGCTCCAACCATCAACCATTCCGGAAGAATCAGGCTGCCGCCGGTTCCCGGAATGCAGTACATGCATACCATAAATCCTGACATTAAGACTGCTATTACACCCACAAATTTATAACCAGGCACTTTATACGGACGAGGCATATCCGGTTCTTTCTTTCTTAAAATCAGAAATGAAATGGATACCATACAATAGGCAAGACAGCATCCAAAGTTACCTGCATCACAAATCCATACCATCATGACACGTCCCGCAAACGGTGCTAACATCGTAAGAATTCCCATCAGGATTAATGCATTTAACGGGGTCTTATGCTTTGGATGAAGTTTTGCAAAAGTTCTTGGAATCATATAGGATTCTGCCATGGAATATAAAGCACGGGAACCACCAATCATAAAGGAGTTCCAGGAAGTAATGATTCCGCACATTCCACCAACAATAATTACTTTTGCCATGACCGATGTTTTAAACGCTACTGCCATGGCATCTGCGGTTACAAGACCGGTTCCTGTCTGTGATGCTGCAATGGCATCCGGCTTTAATACCAGACCTACTGCAATGATAACCAGTGAGTAAAACAGCACTGCCAGTACAACAGATAATATCAGCATTTTTCCAATTTTCTTCGGTGGAACATTGATTTCCTCTGCCGCCTGTGGGATAACATCAAATCCGATAAAATAAAATGGAGATAACACCGCAACACTGAGTACTGCCTTGATTCCACCTCCGGTTGATGTGCCGGCAAACATCTGTCCGTTAAGATTATCCACACTTCCATTGATGACGGATGCAACAATCAACAAAATCCCTGCTCCACCAATGATAATAGTAAGAATGGTCTGTAAAATAGCTGCTGTTTTGGCTCCAAAAATGTTTATTATCATAATTAAAAATGCAACGATAATTGCTACAATCAGCCAGGAAGCATAGATATCAAATCCTGCTACCGTATAAAGATATCCCTTTAAAAATCCCGGCCAGAGATAGGTCAGAATCGTTGGAAATGCACATGCTTCAAAGCAGGTAACTCCGACATATCCCAGGACGATTGCCCATGTACAGATAAAGGAACCATTCGAGCCCATTGCCCGGTAACTGAACACATGCTCACCACCACACTGTGGCATGGCTGCCGTAAGTTCTGCATAAGTCAATCCCACAAAGAATATCATGATTCCACCAAGAACAAATCCGATAGCTGCTCCAAGAACTCCGCCTTTCTGAATCCAGCCACCGGAGGATACGACCCAGCCCCATCCAATCATGGCACCAAATGCAATAACAAGAATATCCCAGGCATTAAATACTTTATTGAATTCTGTTTTCTTCTGTTCCATATTTACTACCTCCTATTCCTGAAATACTTTTCCGGCTACTTCTTCAATCAACTGTGCAGTTCCATCCACACCCAGCAAATCGCTGTTAATCAGCATATCCCTGTTATGTCTGTCTCCACGATTGCTTCCGGTCAGTGCCATATGTCTTTTGTGATAACGTTTATCTTTTTCCACAATCAGCAATTTTGCATCATCTGCCGAAAGATTGTGGCTTTCCATTACATTCTTTATCCGGATTTCATCCGGTGCATAAATGAAAATGCGTAATATTGGTTTCTGTTCTTTTAAAATATAATCAGCAGAACGTCCTATAATCACACAGGACTCTCTTGCTGCGAGTTTTCGAATAATTGTTTTCTGGACGTGAATTGCACGTTCTGTCAAATCAGCGTATTTGGAGAAAGAGCCCCTGACATCGCCTTCTGCTCCTTTACCGGCAATGGTCACTCCTTCTTCTACCTTTTCCATAATATCCTTGGGAATTCCTACTTCTTTGATAATCTCATCTACCGTTTCACGGTCATAAAACTTGATGCCTAAATCCTGTGCAACCTTTTTCCCAATCTGATTTCCTTTTGCGCCATATTCGCATCCTATTGTAATAACAAGATGTTCCATTTTGCTTCCCTTCCTTAATGTATATACACGCGTTTTTTCTCATCTGCAGAACCTGCCACTGGCAGCTTTGTATGGATGCCTGACAACTATCTGCATAAAAAAGACGAGGGCGCACTTATTTTCTGTGACATCCTCGTCTTTTCTATTTCTTATTTTTATCTTTCTGTTATTCTTCCGGTGCCCGGTTTGAAGGACACGGATTCCTAAAATTCTTATTTTTCCAGTGATTTTACCGTTTCTTCAATGATTGCATATGCCTTGTCGCAGTCTTCTGCGGATACGATAAGTGGCGGCACCATACGAATGACATGTGCACCGATAGCTGTAATCAGAAGCTTTCTGTCTAAGCAGCCATGTTTTACATCTACACCGGAAATGGTATCATCAAATTCTACACCAACTAATAAGCCCTGATGTCTTACTTCTTTGACATGTGGTAATTTTTCTAATTTTGCTGAGAAATAGTCTCCCATTTTCTTTGCATTTCCGGCTAAGTCATTGTCTAAGAGCTCTCCTACCTCAGCTAAAGCTGCTGCACAGCTGATTGGGTGTCCACCAAAGGTTGTTCCATGGGAACCAGGTGTAAATGCTTTGGCGACCTCTTCCGTTGCACAGATTGCACCGATTGGCATTCCGCCGCCAAGACCTTTTGCCATGGATACGATATCCGGTTTTACGCCATAATTCATATAGGACATTACCGCACCAGTTCTGCACCATCCGGTCTGTACCTCATCTAATAATAAGAGCATTCCTTTCTCATCACAAAACTCTCTTAAGCCTTTCATGAATTCCATGGTTGCCGGATGTACTCCGCCTTCACCCTGTACCGGTTCAATCATGATTGCGATTGTATTTTCGGTACATGCATTTTTAAATGCCTCCAGATCATTGTATGGTGCATAGGAGAATCCGTAAGTCATTGGTCCGAATCCTACCTGGCAGCCATTTCCCGGCTGACCGGTTGCTGACATTGCTCCAAATGTTCTTCCGTGGAATCCCATTTTAGCAGTTACGATATGATATTTATTTGGACCGTATTTTTCAATTCCATATTTACGGGCCATTTTAATCATTGCTTCGTTTGCTTCTGTTCCGGAGTTCTGATAGAAAATTTTATCCATGCCAAGAGTCTTACAAACTTTTTCTGCTAACAGTGCCTGTGGAATGGTATATGGATAGTTGAAGGTATGCATGATATCATCTACCTGATCTTTGACTGCTGCTACTACCTTCGGGTTACGGTTTCCTGCATTGTTAACAGCAATTCCTGCATAGAAGTCAAGATATGGTGTTCCTTTCTCATCATAGAGGTACATGCCCTCTGCTGTCTCAGCCAGAAAATCAAAACGCTCATATGTTTCAATCATATATTTATTTACTTTATCTTTAATGTCCTGTACGCTTAATCCTGTGTCTTTTAATTTCATAATTGAATCCTCCTTGACATATTCTTTACTCTTTTTTGTTTTCTCTTTAAACCGGTTTGTTTTGTTCAATCGACGGAACAAAGAATGTACCTCGGCACATTCTCGCGCCTGCGTCGGTCGCTTGCGACATCTACCTTATACGCCGCAGTGCGCATCCTCGCGGAGCGTTTTTTACTTTACAGGAAAACAATTTCCTGTAAAGTAAAAAAAGGCACTTACCGATTGGTAAGCGCCTTCGCTTTTGTTTGTCTATTATTTTGAACAGTTATACAATATCACGTCTTTTTTGCTCTGTCAATATTTTTTTACAAAAAGTTGCATTTTCCTGTTTTTTCTGCTTTTTTCAGTCTGTTCATGAGAATTAATAGAATATATTGTATGTTTTTGTACATTATATTGTACATTTGTATTATTCATTCGTACACTATAGTATCGTTTTGACTTTATACACTCTCCGCTCCGATATAAGCTTCGATTCTATCCCGCTGTAAATGCTCTCCGATTACAATAATAACTTCCTGGCCTTCCTGAATCGGTTCCATCCGCACTCCGTTATGGGTAGCATTAAGTTGTATCCAGGAATTATCTTCTGCTTTTATAAATCCCTTAATCCGAAATACTGCTCCGCAGGAACTGTCTTCTAAGATTTCTTTTGCGACCTTCTGCAATTTTTCTGCCGTCATAGGTACATTCATAAAATACTGTGACTCGAAGCCGGAGTGTTCCTCCAGATCCATTTTCTCATAATTTTCCATCACATAGTCACTGCTCATAATCCGATGCAAATCTTCCGAAGTAAGCTGCGGTGTACTCTTACGCAGAATCTCTTTTCCCAGTCTTCTCTTACAGTGAATCTTCTCCAAGGCTTCGTTGATGTGTGCAACCGTTGCATCCATTTCTTCTGCTGTAGCTTCATCAGCATGGCTTAATAGAATGCAGCCTGCATCTGCCACCTCTGATGCCAGAATGAAATCTGCCTCATCAGACAGCTCTTTTTCCAGCTTGGCATCTACGATTGCAATTACATTTCCAAGCTCATACCACTGATCCAGCGGTTCTTCCCGCAATGCATCAAAGAATTCGTCCACATCAAAAATTCCGGATGGCTCCACCAGCACCCTGTCATATCCGCACATGCCCATGGCGATTAGCTTTGTCTTAAAACGTCTTCTGTGGCAGTCCTTATCACAGCCTCCAGCTACCATTTCCAGCTCACAGTTATCTCCCATCAAATCCTGCAGCAGCATCATGTCCACATTTACTGCGCCATAGTCATTCTCCAAGATTCCAATATTCATGCCCTGTTCCATCAGATACTGGGCGTATTTTCTTATAAATGTTGTTTTACCGGAACCTAAAAAGCCGGTAATTAAGTCGATTTTTACCATGTTTGTCTTCCTCCTTCTCAGATATCCCGCTCCAGCCGCCGTAAGAGCTCCTGGTATGCCTCCATTACTTTATCATGATGACTTCGGATATAAACCGTATCCGGAATGTCATGATTCTTGATGGCATACTCTAATCCCTTAAACTGCCCAGACAACTCCATGGCTCCGATATTCGCAGACATATTTTTCAGTCCATGCACATGAATCTGATACTGCGCCCAGTCCCCTGCCTCATAATCCTGCTGCAGAGTATCCACCATCTCATCTTTCAGATAGACTTTTAATATCTTAAAATAAAACGCTTCATCTCCCATGCATACGGACATTCCCTGCTTCGTATCAAGATACGGAAAACGCTCCTGCAATGATTTCTTATTTTCATCTGCTCCACCGTCAGAATTTTTCTTTTCCACTGCCTCTGTCTGCTTGTCTGCCAGAAAACGTTCCAGTATCTTCCACATCTTCTCTTCAAAAATCGGTTTGGAAATATAATCGGCAAATCCATGCTGCAGATACATTTCCTTTGCTCCTTTTACCGCATTGGCTGTCATGGCAATTACCGGTGTAGTTTTATTCTGATGATTCATTCGCTTCATTTCCTCAAAGGTGGCAATGCCATCCATATCCGGCATCATCTGATCCATGAAAATAAGATCATAGTGCTGTTCTTTCATCAGAGTCAGTCCTTCTTCCCCACTGCCTGCCACATCCACGATTGCACCAGTCTGCAGCAGCATCTCTTTTGCCACAATGCGGTTCATTTCCATATCATCCACCACAAGGATATGCACGCCGGCAAACTGGGGTACCGGCATCATAGCACCGACAGAAAGCTCATAGTTTTCGAAAATCTGCTTCATATCACCAATGCCATCTTCGCAGATGACCTTCTGCGGTATGATTGCCGTAAATGTTGAGCCTTCACCATACTGGCTTTCTACCTGTACTTCTCCGTGCATCATATCTACCAGACGTTTCGTCAGGCTCAGTCCCAGTCCGGTTCCTTCGATATTGCGGTTTTTATACTCTTCTAATCTTGTGAAATTCTGGAAAAGGTTCTCCATATCCTTCTTCTGGATTCCAATTCCGCTGTCTTTTACATCAATGCGCAGGTTGATATTTTCCTCGTCTATCCTGCTATAAGAAATTTTTAAAATTACATGACCACGCTTGGTATATTTTACCGCATTAGACAGAAAATTATTTACTATCTGGCGGATGCGGACATCATCTCCATATAAAATGGATGGAAGATTCTCATCAATTTCCATATACAGATCCAGATTCTTTTTCTTGCAGTTAGAGGCAACTATCGTATAGCAGTCGTTAATGAGGGAAGCCAGCTCATAACCCTCGCAAAGCAGCTCCATCTTTCCTGATTCAATTTTGGAAATGTCCAAAATGTCATTTACAATGGCAAGCAGGGTCCTGCTGGCCCGCTGCATATTTCCTGCATACTCTGCAATCTTCTCTCTTGGCAGTGTATCAATCTGCCGGAGCAGGAGGCTGTTCATTCCCATAATACCGTTGATTGGCGTACGGATTTCATGGGACATATTCGTAAGGAAATCGGTCTTCGCCCGGTCTGACACCCGGAGCCGCTCTAAAAGTTCTTCTTCGTAAGTAATATCCACCAGTGTTACGATAGTGTTCTGCATCTCGCCATATTCATCGCAGACCATCGAAGACGTTACCGATAAAATCTGATTGCCCTGCAGGCATTTCACCTTGCAGTGCTCTAATTTTCCCTGATAAAGCTGTTCTGCAAATTCTTCCTTATTGCACTCGCAGGTTACCAGTTCTTCAAAAGGCTGTTCCACATCTGCACCAAACAACACTTCTGCATTTGTATTATGTAAAATATGTGTTCTCTGATAATCATATACCATCACACCATAGTCAATCTGATTAAACAGATAATCTGAAACTGTTAATTTTGATATTCCAAAAGTATCATACCGGATACTAAAAAATACAGTCATTAAAAATGAAACTGTTACACCATAAACCGAACTGGGATAAGATTTAATTCCATAAAATGGCAACACCGTATCCGGAATTGCCGAAAGAAGCATAATTGTATTTCCCAGAATGATATATGCCACATATTTTCTCTGACTTTTACGCATAATTTTCTTCGACCAATATAGTACAATATAGATGCAGCACAAAAAGCAAAGCATAATATACATCCAGTGATAAAACACGCTGCCATGAAATTCTGTGGTAAAACAGGTTCTTCCATTGACCCTGTAAAAATGGCGGATCCGCATACTTCCAAAAGAAACACCATCCACCAGAGATGTCAGTATTCCTAATCCAACCATCAGGCCATATCCCTTTATTTTTACACCAGTCAGACACGCCACATAAATTACAATCGCAATGACATATAAATTAAAGCCCACAATTGTCATGCAAAAAAAATCCTGTGCCAATCTGTCATCCGTACAATTTCCATACAATGCTGAACCCAGTGCCCAGATTCCTCCCCCTATTCCCAGAAGCAGGATACAAATCCGCCCCTTGTTTTTCGTATTATTAATAAAAAAATAAAAGATACCAACGCCAATACATATAGTTGCACATGCTACCAAAAGCACTGTTGTAATCATACCTGCTTCCATCAATTTTTCTCCCGAGTTGTTTTACTTCATTATATATAAAATCCAGTTTATTCGCAATAAAACAATCCCTGTGGAAGCTGCCACCAGCATTTTCTTATTGCCGCAAAAAAGCAGGAGCTCCGTTCCAGTTTCGGTGTTCCTGCTTTTTTCTGTCTTTTTCTAATTTTCCAACTCTGTTCCTACTTTGAACTTTTATTTTGAACTTTTATTTCAAACTTTTTACTTCAAACTCTTATCCCAAACTCTTATTTTAATTCTCCTGTCGGATGTATCATATCCGGTGTAATCAGCTCTTTGATAATCAGGTACTGCTCAATGGTTTTTACACAATTCTGCACGCCAACCCGCTCACTGTTTAATGTCATGTCATAATTGACCGGGTTTGTCCAGTAATTTCCATGGGTGTAATATTCATAATAATCTGCCCGGAATTTATCCGTCCGCTCTATGGTTGCATTAGCAACCTCTTCGGTCACGCCCATATTTTCCATGGTACGGTTCACGCAGAATGCTCTCGGTGCCTCAATATAGATGCTCACCACATTTGGTTTGCCCTTCAGTACATAATCGGCACATTTTCCGACGATGACGCAGGACTCTTTTTCTGCCAGATCTTTGATAATTTCACTCTGATATTCAAACAGCTTGTCATCCGATACGAATTTTTCATTTCTGGAAATGTAACGTCTTGACCGTGGCAGCCCTCTTAAAAAGCTGGAAAATCCACTGGTCTCCCTCATTTTTTCATTTACTTCCTGAAAAATATTCTCATCCAGTCCACTGAGCTGGCTTGCCAGTGTTAAGATTCGGTTTTCATAACAGTGAATACCTAACTCCTTTGCCAGCTGGGAAGCAATCGCCTTTCCGCCTGTTCCGAATCCTCTTGCAAAGGTTATTACAAAATTCTCCATATTTTCTGTCCTCCTTTAACCTGCTAAATAACGACTTAAGAATTCCCGTGTTCGCGGATTCTTCGGATTGGTAAACAGTTCGGATGGAGCTGCATCCTCTGCCACATAGCCGGAATCCATGAAAATGGTTCTGGTGGACACATCCCTTGCAAATGCCATCTCATGAGTAACAATAATCATTGTAAGTCCCGTCTTGGCAAGCTCTTTCATAACATTTAATACTTCTCCTACCATTTCCGGGTCCAGTGCAGAAGTCGGCTCATCGAAAAGAAGTACTTCCGGATTCATGCAAAGAGACCTTGCAATGGCAACCCTCTGTTTCTGTCCTCCGGAAAGCTGTGATGGTTTTGCATTGATATAAGGAGCCATTCCTACATCCTTTAAATGTGTGATTGCCCGGTTAAATGCCTCTTCTTTGGAAATATGAATCACCTTTCTGGTGCAGAGCATGCAGTTCTGCAATACAGTCATATTGTTAAATAGGTTAAAGGACTGAAATACCATTCCCACCCTGGAGCGGTATTCATTGATGTCCTTCTGTACATTCCGGACTTCCTTATCATGGTAAAGGATTTTACCAGAGGTCTGCCGCTCCAGTTTATTGATACACCGCAGCAGCGTTGACTTTCCGGAACCGGAAGAACCAACTATACAGATAATTTCTCCTGCTTCTATATCAATATCTATTTTTCTTAAAACCTCATGATTCCCAAATGATTTGCTCAAATCCTTAATTGAAATTACTGTCTCTCCCATATCCGTTCCTCCTACTGATTATCCATATACTCAATTGCCAGTGCGTAATCTGTCTTGCCCTGCATTTTCTTTTCAATAAATTTGAAAATCTTATCAAAGACAAAGCACAATACAAAGTAAATCACTGCAATTACCAGGTATGACTCGAAGTATTTGTAATAATTTCCTCCGACTGTTTTTGCAGCCATGAAAAGTTCCTGTACTGCAATTACATTTAATACGGATGTCATCTTCAGGTTTGTCAGGAATGTATTTGCCATCTCCGGGATAATATTTTTAAATGCCTGTGGCAATACCACATACAACATTGTCTTAAATGGCGACATTCCCATTGCCCATGCGCCTTCACGCTGGCCCATATCAATGGAGCCGATTCCGGCACGTACTGTCTCACCCATGTAAGCTCCGGTATTTAATACCGTTACCACAATACCTGCAAATACCGGTGTCATTTCTACTCCCAGCATTTTTATTCCATAGTATACAATCATTGCCTGAACAATCATTGGAGTGTCACGGAAGATTTCCACATATACGGTAAAAATGATTTTCAAAAGCCGCATCAGAAGCTTCTTGAAAACATTATCACCCTCGCTGATTTTTGCATCATTTACAAGTCCGACAATATAGCCTAACACAAAACCAACCAGCGTTCCGATTACAGCAATTTCCAGCGTAAGCCAGGTTCCTTTGATAAACATACTTGCATATTTCTGGGCTAAAAATATCATCCACTCTAACGAATTACTCGGATTTTCTACTAACATATTTCTCTACCTCACTTTATCTATTTACTCAGCTTACGCTGGAAATATTTCTAGTTTGCTGCCGGCTGCTGTGTCAGAACAGTATCCATCAGCTCATCCATTTTGGCTTTATCATTCCAGCCAATGGCATCCATAGCATCCTGGATTTTATCTCTTAATGCGGTATCATCTTTTCTGGTAGCGATACATACATTTACCATTTCATCATCACCGGTGAAAGAATCATCTGCATCTAACTGAATAATCACAAGGTCATCATTGGTAAGTGCTGCTGACTGTGCGGTTGGCAAATCTACGACACATACATCTGCAACACCATTGGATATTGCCATGAAACATTCGGATGTTGTCTCATAATTTCCTGACTGCTCTGCACCTTCAATCTGATCCAAAAGAGGTACCCAGCCGGTTCCTAACTGTGTTGTTACTTTACATCCGGTTCCTGCCAGATCAGAAAGTCCTTTTACATTTTCATAAGCACTTCCCTTTTTTACTACGATACAGTTATCTCTGTAATAATATGGTTCTGTAAATGAATAAGAAGCTTCTCTTTCTGCTGTTTTTCCCATTCCTGCAATGATTACATCATAATCTCCTGCATCTAATGAGATTCCAATGGAAGACCATTCTACTTTATGAACCTCTAAATCCATTCCCATCTCATCAGCAAGCTTCTGGGCTACTGCCACATCATATCCATATGCATAATAGTCAGATCCATAAATCGGAACCGCCTTGCTTCCATCCGGTGTTGTATCACTGTCCTGTGTCCAGTTAAATGGAGCATATGCACATTCCATTCCAACTCTTAATACATTCTTATCAGATGTCTCTGCTGTCTCTGAGGTTTTCACATCTGTATCGGATGTTTTTGTATCTGATGAACCACATCCTGCCAATGTAGATATTGCCATAACTCCTGTCAGTACCAATGCTAATAATTTTCTTTTATTCATAATATGTTCCTCCTTAAATGCAAATGTGAAGCCGACTTTTTGTTTCTCTAGAGTATCAAAAAAGACGCTTGAGATTTCTTTCTCTCAAAGCGTCTTTGCTGATAGACAGTATAGTATACTTTCTTTTTCTTCTTTTCAACTTTCAAAATGCACAATTTGATTGTGTATTTTGCACAGTATCTTAATTAAACATCAATCTTTTTACCAGAATACAGTTTACAATATCGAGATATTCCATGGAATCTTCCAGGTCAACCTCCAATATTTCTTCTATCTTCTTCAGGCGGTACTGCAGGGAATTCCGATGGATATACAAAGCCTCTGCTGTCTTTCCCACATTAAAACCACTCATATAATATGCCAGCAGCGTCTCCACCAGAAATGCCCCATTGGTCTGGTCATACATCTCAAGCTTCTTTAATTTGTCATTGCAGTAGTCCAGTATCTCCTGCTGATTTCCATTGTTAAACATATATTTATAAATGCCCATGGAACTGGCACTAAGCACTTTTTTATTAGTAGGATTCGGCAGATAATCTTTCTTTGGAATCAGATTTTTTGCTTCCTGATAGCTCTTGCCAAATTCAGACGGATCCGTATAGGCTGCGCCTAAAATACAGGTACTGTGTATCAGCCCGGCGAACTGCGGGCGGCTGTCCAGTTTCTTTAGCAATTGTTCAATCTGCCGTTCTGTCTCCTTATCCTCCGCTGCCTCAAACAGCAGCACAAATTTATTTAAGAAACGCATATACATCGGACGATTTTCCATATGCATTACTTCCCGGTTCAGACAGTCCGTATAATAGAGATAAGTATGCTCATCCTGCTCCAGGTTAATTCCATATTTCCGGTCAATTACAATGATTCCAACACGGTATGCCCGGTCGAAAGCCAGTCCAAACTGGCTGGATATTTTTTCAATATATTTATCATTTACTTCATATCCAAACAGTAGATTATATAAATAGTCCCCGGTACGCTTATTTGTAATATTGGTTTCCAGTATCAGCTGCCCGATACTCTGTGCAATATCCACGAAGGTTGCGCCTTCCCAGCGGACATAGAACAGTGGCAATTTCAATTCAACCGCCTTGTCTATCATTTTCTGTGGAATCTTCTCCCGGTCATCCACAATCGATATTGCAAGCCCGGAAATTCCCAGTGCATTCAGTTCTACCATTGTTTCAAAGGTCTTCTCGATGTCAAACCGCAGATAATCCACTACAATCAGTGCGAAGTTGCCAGGATTCATATGCTCTTCATAGGGCTTCGTCTGCACAAAATATGTCCAGGACACCACTCTGTCCAGTCCTACTTCCCCTGTCAGCAATTCTACTCCATCCAGATCCAAATTATTGACGTCTCTACAAGTAACCATAATGTCTCCCTCTGTTGGTTGTGTGAGTTGCAAAAAAGGGGCTGTCGCACTAAGCAACTAGTGTGCAGCCTCTTCATTCACTATTTATGTTGAAGTAATTCCTTCCAATTTTCCGGGAATCCCATTGTACTAATTTGCACACATTCATATTTATCAAAAAGCATATCTATTTTATCCACAAACAAATTCCAATGCTCGTCATTCTTTAATAAGTGTTTCATACACAAAAGAACGCCATACACCCTGTTATTACCAATTCCGGCTTGTGCATATTCCTTATACAGCATCGGTGTTTTAGATAATTTCGCATTATATAAACGACCATAGTGTGCGCAGATATTACGCACATAAGAAATACTTTCTAACCAGCTTTCAATATATGTATATCCCACACCAAAAGTCTGTGCTATCGCCTTCTTATCTGGATTTTTCATATTTTTATAAAACTTTGATAACGTTCCAAAACTAAAAACTTCCACCAATGCATAAATCGGCAAATTTCCACCTTCATAATTTTCTCTAAAATTTCTTACAAACGGTGCTTTTGAATTTCTGCCTATCTCTTCTTCTATATCCCTCAAAAATTCTTCATGGTACTGCTGTTCAGCAAAATTGTCAGCTTCTAAGTAGCCTAACACTCCATACTGCTGTGCGAAATAATTTGCAATTCGACACCTTACATTAATCTCTACCTTTTCGATTTCCGGGAAAATAATTTGTCTGAAATTGGCATTAAACAAATACAAATCCACAATTTGCTTAAAAGTCGTCTGCTCGTTATAATTTCCATTCTTAGGCTTCAGATTAAGACTATACGCTTTAACCAATCGGAAATAAGAAATATCATTTAGTATTCTTTTTGCATACTCTTCGTCTTCTACAACCAACCCTATACTTTTAAGATTTTCTACCTGTTCATCAATTGTCATAGGTGGTTGATGCTCCTTCATATTCCCCATACAATATTCTCCTTTATAAATTAAAAGACCCAACGTGGTCCGCATCGTTGAGAGGCGTGTTGGGTTCTGTTAATGATTATTATATGCATCTTTCTAAAGAAAATCAACAATTATTTTTCAATCTACCTATTTATCTAATATCTCGCATCCTTATTATTATAATCCAAAATAAGATAATTTATTATAGCACATGATTTCTGAAAATTCCAGAAGCCCGTCGCTAGAGGTTTTGATATTTTTTAGAACCATAGTAGAACCACGCATGCACAAACTGTGCTTTTACAATTGCTCCAAACCATTAGCTCTGCTCGAATATACAATTTCCAACAATTCTCCCGTCGTATCAAAAGCTCTTAATTTAGCAAGTAAATCTTCATCTTCTGTATTTACTACCGCCTTAACTCTATCCGGATTTTCATAAATTCCACATGATGTAACAAATGGAAGTTCCTTGTTTATCATTGCCTGTGTAATCCTATTCTGTAAATCTGTTAACTCTGCGGAATAATCTCTTGCTTCCTGATAGGTACTTTCATCTGCCGGAGCATCCTGTATTTCTGTATTTACTTCTGACTCACTAACCCGTTGCTCAGTTTCCTGCTGCTCAGAAATGGAACAATCAATATTTAGTATTTCTTCAATTACGTCTTTTTGCTCTTTGCTCAGTTCATTATAAGCAACTCCACCATATTCATAAAACGTTCCTGAAACAGCAGTATATTTCAAACTGTCTAGTTTACATCCATTTGCCATACTAAAAGTCAGATATCTACCATTTCTTACAGCGTTGAGCATACCACCATCATCTTGTCCATAATTAATTCTATCCCAATTTTCAGGTCCATAACAAGTAAGTGAGTTCAATACTTTATAAAGAGATGTAATACTATCTGAATCAGTTATTGAAACATTTCCTATCTCAAGCTGTAATGCTTTTCCTTCATCTGTATTATCTACATCTGAAGGTTCCACACAAACTTCTTTTATATCTTGTTCATTATGCACATCATATATCAAAGAAAGAACATCCTTGAATGGATATTCATCACTTTCAAAGTACATAAATTTCCATAACAGATATGTTCCGGCAGTCTTCCTAATAATATATTGCAAGTCATTATGCCCTGATACATAATATGTTTCTTCGTTGGCTTCTACCTCTTTTCCCATTGACTTTTCCAACTGTTCACTTGAAACAGAAGCAACTGCTTCATATACCGCAGTATACTTATCAATTTGAACCTTGCAACCTTTCATTGCCTGCTCAGATTGCGAACCATCAGCAGATGCTAATAATGTATCAATCGCAATGAATCTTTCCTGGTCAATTGATGGGACATCATTCTCTTCTACGCCAGTATTATCAACAACAATTTTTTTCTCAGGTTCCCGATTTATAATTGATGTCTTTACAAAAGCACCGATTCCCACCCCAAGAACAACTACTAAACATGCTGCAATACTTCCATATTTAACAATTTTGCTTATATTTCTTTTTTTATTCATATTTCGTCCTCCTTGTTCACTTCTTCTAAGTAAATCCTCATCCAAGTTTCCAAAGCCGATAAATAAATCCTCTTTATTCATGAAAGATATCCCTCCTTTTCCAATCTGTCTCGCAGTTTATTTCTTGTGCGATTAAGCATCACTCGAATATTATTTTCTGACATACGATACCTAACTGAAATATCCTTAATTGAATCTGAATAGAAATATCTTCTGATAAAGACATTTCCTTCTCTTTCAGGTAATGCTCTGACAAATGTGTTTATTGTTTCTTGCAATTCTTCTGCAATATACAACGCTTCTACATCTGAATGTCCTGCCAAACATTCTTCCAATTCTTCCAAAACTAATGCAATCTCTCCTCGTCCTCTTTTTTGCGTATATTTATTTCTATATTTATTAAAGGACAGATTTCGCACAATTTTAGCTAAGAACAGATTAAAGTGTACCGGATGTGTTGGTGGTATTGAATCCCATGTTTGCATCCATGTATCATTTAGGCATTCTTCCGAATCCTGCCTATTTCTAAGAATATTGTTTGCAATCTTATAACAATATGAGCTATATTTTATTGCGGTTTCTTCTATTGCTTTTTCATTCCTGTTAAAATACAGTTGAATGATTTTTTCATCTGTCATTACTCTACTCCTTAAATCGCGACTTTAAGTTCCCTACATCCTATATGACACCAAATAATTCAAAACATTACAATGATTTTTATAAAATATAGCACAAAAGAAGGGGCTTGCATATACAAGCCCCCCTCATAAATTTTCATTTGTCTACTTCATTAACTGAGGTTTCACAATCAGATATATTTTAATATCTAAATCTGCCTTTTCCCAAATAATACACGATTGTCAACATCACAAGTATACTATATCCCTCAACACCACTTCTTCCGCACAGTGCCGGATATTGTTCATCATTCCAACCCACTGCATATGTCTGTAAAACTTGCTTTGACAAATTCGTCATATTCCAATTATGAAAATGGATATAGTGAACCACCTGTTGAAACAATTCTGAAATTTTGTGATATACTTGGAATAACCTTGAATGATTTATTAGAAACAAAGGTTGTTGCACCCAAAACAGCGAGTATCAAAACCTTTGCAGATTTTCTCGCTATCTTAATAGACTTAGACCGCCGGGGATTACGGATAAAGGGCAACACCACTTATTCGCAGGAAAATAATCAACTTATGGCACATCTGTCTTTAGACATACCAAACGCTCAAATTGCTACCTTTATTCCAGACTGGAACAAGGTGAATCAGCAGCTTGCCGATGGATTGATGGATGAGGACGAATATAAAATGTGGTTGGAAGATATCTTGAAGCTATTTAATGTTCCGATTGAGGATTTTGTCTAAATTTTTTTTCGACGGGTATACTTGAAAATGCCAGTTGCATATGTTATAGTATGTGTAGGCAAAACGATGTGAGTGTCCAATTTGGGCATAACGAAACCCCAGAGAGTGCCAGCTCTCTGGGGTTTCTTCTCCGTTAAGGTGGAGTCATCCTTTCAGGCTAGTTACCAGCTACTCATCCCCATCTAGCCATTTGCAAATGTAGTAGGCAACTACACTCGCCATGATGGAGAGTATAAACGATGCAAGTATATCCAATTTGGCACCCCCTTTCTGTCACCAGTTTAGGGGCGGTAACAAACCTATTATAACATCTATTTTTCTTCTTGCGACGACAAATTTCTTGCCACTTTCAAATCAATTTTCCCACACCCAAATAGAAAAACAAATATTTTCAGAACCAAACTAGAACCACACACTAATTTCATCTTTAGAGTTATAGGACAAAACGTGTTGATGGCTAATCCCATTCTGAAAAAGATTTATCCATCTTATGAAGGTCACTCCACACAATGGCATCACCCCAAAGCGAAAGACTCTTTTCCAACTTTGCTTTATCATTCATCCTTTGATATATTGCTGCAATACTTCTATCTGTAGGCATAGTTTTTATTATTTCAGACAATGCGAGCGGTTCTGGAGAGTGCATATAACACCACCAGTAAACCGCTTTTATTCGTCTTTCTATAGAAAGTCCTCTATGATTTCTCAACATTTCTCTGAGTCTTGAGTTGATTCCGCCTTCAATTCTGTTATTCGTAGATGGTGCAATGAAATCATTTACAAACTCCTTATCCAGGTATGTAAACAGTGTGTTTTCTTTGATAAGTTTAAGAAGGGATCTCTCTGCTTTAAGCAGTCTCTCATGAGTTGGTCTTTTATTACCATGCTCATCTACCGTCATTTCACTAAGAAATTCCTGATACTTCTTTATCCACTCAGTGAAACGAGTTACCCATGTTTCTGCCTCTTGTTTCTCTTTTATTTTAAGTAAATCTTTAGCCAGACAATAAAGTTCTATTCCAGCTAATGTATTAGGTTTGGACGTTATATAACGTTTTATCTGGCAGAATACATGAAATATACATCTTTGATGTTTTGCTATTGGCCATACTTTTTTCAGTGCTTTTGCAAATCCTGTTCCACCATCTGAAACAACCATTCTTGGCTCAGCTATACGCTTCATTAAAGCAATCCAGGCACCTGCATGTTCATATCGGCATAAATACCATCCAAGTACATTTTTCTCATCGCAGCAGATTAGCACACAGGCCTTTCGGCCAAGATAAATTCCATCAAGAAAAAGAATATCTTTGGTTTCTTCTATTTTCGGTGGCATCGGCCATATACCCCCAAAATCTTGCTGTCTTTCTTCTAAATGTTCTTCCTTCTCCTGGCATTACTGATTGAGTTTCTTTTCCAAACAACCAATCTAAGAAGATTTGTAACTCCTTTGAATCATTATCTATTTTATGTGTTAACGAAGTTTTGCATTTCTTACATAGCCAGCGTTGTGCTCCCGCCTTTGTTTTTCCTGATTTAACACATTTATTTCCGCAAATAGGACAATTTATCTGATTCATTTAATCTTCCTCCATGGTTTTCTATTTCAAGAAAGATTAAACTCTGTTTCTTCCTTTATTTTCAAGGGTTAGAGCATTTTTTATCAACACGTTTTGTCCACCCTCAAAGTTCTTTGGAAAAAGATTAAACCGCCTTCAGCCCTTTATTTTGGTATGCTCCCCATATGGTAGACAATGGAA